>JAABUM010000740.1_pt1 | contig 54381 bp, 44 predicted proteins | sample 5559161 | NCBI WGS metagenome assembly JAABUM01 (sample SAMN10711868, study PRJNA513369) | rock metagenome | isolation source: Antarctica rocks | place: Antarctica: Victoria Land, Siegfried Peak nord
GAGCAATAGCTGCTCGCGCCCCTTCTCTCCTATCCTATTTCGCCGACTGGCCCACTGGCCCACCCGCTAATCCGCTGCCTCCAACACCGGCTGCGGTGTCGGCCCATCGCCGCTGCGCTCCGCGAGGCCGAGGCGGTTGTAGAGGCGCGCGAGCGGGGCCGGTGCCCACCAGTTCCAGTCACCAAGGAGGCGCATCGCCGCCGGCACGATCAGCGAGCGGACGATCAGGGCGTCGGAGGCGACGGCCAATGCCATGCCCAGGCCGATCGACTTGATGATCACGATCTCGGCGAGGGCGAACGAGGAGAAGACCGCGACCATGATCGCCGCCGCCCCGGTGATCAACTGCCCGGTCTGCTCCAGGCCCATCGCGACCGCCGCGCGATTGTCGCCGAGGTGATCGTATTCCTCCTTCATCCGGCTCAACAGCAGCACCTCGTAGTCCATCGAGAGGCCGAAGAGGATACAGAACATGATCACCGGCACGATCGGCTCGATCGGGGACGGGCTGAAGCCGAGGAGTCGGCTGAGGTGCCCCTCCTGGAAGATGAAGACGAGCGCGCCGTACGAGGCGCTGATCGAGAGGAGGTTGACGATCACCGCCTTGACCGGCAGGACGACCGAGCCGAGGAGCAGGAAGAGGACGACGAGCGTCGCGAGGATCACGAAGAGGACCGCCACGCGCGTATCGGCGAGCAGCGAGGAGACGGTGTCGAGGGTGATCGCCGTCTGCCCACCGACCAGGGTCTCGCCACCAGTCGCCGGTCCGCCCCCGGCGCGGATCGCATGGACGAGGTCACGCGCGGCGGCGCTATCGACCGTGCCGGTCGTTTGCACGGTGAGGACGACGATGTGCGCGCCGACCGTCTGCCGCAACCCCGCCTGCAACGCCGCCGGCAGCGACTCGCGCGGGGCGCTCAGCAGCGCCACCGCCTGTTCCTTCGGAAGCGTCTTGCCGTCCGCACCGGCGGGCGCGACGACCGCCTGGACCCCAGCAACATTCGGCAGGCCGCGCAGCCACGCGGCGTAATCGTAGAGCTGGCCGATCCGCGCGGCGCTCAGCGGTTGCCCATCGGCGTAATTGACGACGACCGGGATGCTGGTGGTGTTATTGCCGGGGAAATCGTTGAGGAGCAGCTCATAGCCCTGGCGCGACTCCACATGCGGGGGGAGGACGCTGATGTCCGCCGAGCCGAGTTGCAGGCGCACGATCGGGCTGCCGAGGAGAAGGAGGAGCGCGAGCGCCGGGAGGAGCACGAACCACGGTCGCGCCATCACGCCCGTCGCCAGCCGATGCCAGAAGCCCCTGGTCGCCTGCGACGCGTCATCCGTGGCGACCGGCGTCAACCAGTGCGGCGCGCGGCGTTCGATCGCCACGCCACCGATCGCGAGCAGGGCCGGGAGGAAGGTGAGGCCGTAGAAGACCGCCGTGGTGACGACCAAAATTCCGCTGAGGCCGATCGCGACCAGCATCTGCGAGTGGTAGAAGAGGAGGCCCGCGACGCCGATCGCCACGGTCAGCCCGGAGAAGGCGATCGAGCGCCCGGTCGTCGCGATCGTCCGCTCGATCGCCGCGCCGACCGGGCGACGCCCGACCTCTTCCAGGAAGCGGCTGATGATGAAGAGGGAATAGTCGATCGCCAGCCCGAGGCCGATCATCGAAGCGATGTTAAGCGAGTAGATCGACATCTCGCGGCGGTGCGCCAGCGCGTAGATCCCGGCGAGGCCGCCGAGGATGCCGAAGCCGCCGACCAGCAGCGGGATCAGGGCGATGACCAGCGTGCCGAAGGTCAGGAGCAGCGCGAACGTCGTCCCGCGCAGGGAGGTGCGCCGCAGCGTCCGCAGGAGGATCGCCCCGAAGACGAGCAGCAAGATCACCAGGGCGATCGGCAGGCCGACGAACTCCGCGCGCTGCAGATCGTGCTCGGTGGTGGCCGTGAAGTCGGCATTGATCGGCAGATTGCCGGTGGCGACGATGTCGAGGCGGTCGGAGCGGACCAGCCCGCGCAGTTCCGCGTAATACTTCCCGGCCTGGGCGACGGTGTCGACCGTGCGGACGGTCACGAAGCTCCGCACGCCGTCGGTCGAGACGAACGCCGGATTCTGCGTGATCGACGCGACGCGCGCATCGCCGCGCAATGGCTGGAGCGCCGCCTCGGTCGCCGCCACGAAGGCGGGGTCACTCGCCTTCAACGCGCCATCTTTGGCGCTGAAGATCAGCGTGAAGCTGCCGCCGCGATCGGTTGGCAGTTCGGCGCTTTGCAGATCGACCGCGCGGCTCGACTCGGCGTGCTCGTCGCCGCGATAGGCGCTCGGCAGGCTCGTGGCGAGGCGGAGGATCCCCACCACCGACGAGACGACGAGCAACAGCGAGGCGACCAGCACCGCCCAGCGGGTGCGATAGACGAATCGACCCCAGGCACCAAACATCTCGATCTCCTCATGGTATAGGTGATTCACGCGGGACCATGCCGCGTGTCATCGACGCGCGACGGTTAGCGGGCGATGGTTTCCGGCGACAACGCCGGGGCGGCGGGCACAGCATCCTGCGCGAGACCCCGCGAGAGGGTCTCGGCCAGGGTGCGGATGATCGTGCGCCAGTCCAGCCGCTGCCCGCCGAGCAATTCGTTCACTTCCAGGCCGAACGAGAGGGCGATCAGGATCTCCACCAGCGCATCGAGATCGACATCGGCGCGCACGAAGCCCGACGCCTGTTCCTCGCGTAGGATCGTCAGCGCGAAGGCGCGGCTCTCGGCGAAGAGCGCCTCGACGCTGGCGGCGAAGGCGGGCTCGCGCGTCGCCTCGTAGATCATCAGCACGCGCGCCCGCTCGCGCTGGCGCACCTCCGCATCGGGGAGATCGGCGTGGCGGGCGAGGCCCTTGAGCAACGCCCCTTCCATGCGCGCGCCCCGTCCGGTCGCGGTGTGCGCCGCCAGGCTGACCCGGATCGCCTCCTGTTCGGCGCTCCACTCGGCGCGACAGACCGCTTCGAGGATCTCGGCCTTGGTCTGGAAATAGATGTAGATCGCGCCGGTGGACAGCCCGGCCTCGCGGGCGATCTCGCGCAGGGTAGTGCGATCGTAGCCGTGCGCCACGAAGAGGCGCTGCGCGGCGTCGAGGATCGCGTCGCGGCGGTCGGCCTTGAACTCGTCGGTGCGCTTCGGGCTCATCATCCTCCCAAAAATAACGGTCGTCCGTTATGTACTAATATATAGAGGATGCGCGTCCGCTGTCAAGGCAACACGCCGCCCCCAGGGCCGCCCATTCGTACCGTCGGCAAGCCTCGCAACAGCGGTATCATCCCCGAGACACGAGCGCCGACTCGGCGCGGGTAGGTGCTGTGTGCTGCTATCGGGCTGCAAGCGACCGTCTCAAACTGACTTGTGCCGCGATTTCGCGCGGCGATCGCACCACGTATGGACGCCCTGACTCGCTCGTTGCGCTGTGCGGTGGTGGCGTGGCAAGCGCGTTACCGCGCCCGACGAGCGCGGCGGGGGGACCACTCCCGGCCATGACCGCGGAAACAAACCGCGCATGCTCGCGTTGTACGTCGCAGAGTAGCGCACTACTTATTGCGCGATGGGCGATAGCATGTGGCGGCTAGCTGACGAGGGGGAGAGCGATATCGTATGGCGGCGCTGAACGGTGAAGGACTGCTCCTCTATCTCCTCGCCCTCGGACTCGGTGGGGCGGGCACGCTGCTCGTCGCCTTCCGCCGCGACGCGCCCCTGGAGCCGGCACCACCCCTCGCCCTGGCCGTGGCGCTGGCCGCGCTGACCTGTTTCGGCGGCGGCGGCATCCTGGCCGTCCGCCTCTTCGCCTTCGGGGGCGGTCGCGGCGTCATCGCCGCGCTGCTCTTCGCCGTCCTCGGGGCTGCGCTCTTCGGCGGGCTGGCCGTCGGTGCGCGTCGCTCCGTCGCGCGCAACGGCGCGTTGGACGATCTTGTCGGTGCCCTCGCCGCGGTGACGATCGCCATCGAGCCGGGGCGGCGCGGCGCGGTCGAGCCCCGCTTCACCACCCCGCCCCTCACGCTGGTCGCCACCTCGGCGTGCGCGCGGACATTGCCGGTCGGCACCATCGTCGTCGTCACCGCGCTACGCGGTGCACCGGGACCGGTGGCGGCGGAAGTGGCTCCGCTCCCCATACGCGTGTCGAAGCAGGCGGCGGTAGATTGAGCGCATGACCGCCACCTGCGCCAGACGTTCCACCGGTGCATACCGGGACACAACGATCAGGAAGGGGACGCGATGCTGACCGAAACGGCGGCGCGGGCGTTGCTGGCGCGCTACGTGGCGCTCGATACCGGCTGGGGGGCGCACTCGGTGGCGGTCGCGCGGAGCGCCGGAACCATCGCCGAGGCGCTGCGCGACGCCGGGGCGGACGTCTTGCCGACCACGGCGCGCGTCGCCGGGCTGCTGCATGACATCGGGCGGAGCGAGACGCACGATAGCCTCGGCCATCTGACGGCGGGGCATCATCTCCTGACCGCGCTGGGCGAGCCACAGCTAGCCCGGGTCTGCCTCTGCCACGGCTTCTCGGGGCTGACCCCGGACGAGGCGACCCTGGTTGGTTGGCCGCGCGCGGACTATCGCCCGCGCAGCTGGGAGGAGCGCGCCGTCACCATCGCCGATGCCTTGACACATGGGGACAGGACGGTCTTCCTGACCGCACGCCTCGCCTCGGTCCTGGAGCGCTATCGGGGGCTGCTCGCCCCGACCCATTACGCGCTGCTCACCGGGATCGAGCCGAAGAGCCGGGCGATCATCGCGGAGATGGAGGCGATGCTCGGTCGCCCGGTCGAGGAGTTGGTCGGCGCGGAACAGCTCTGAGCCGCGTTGCCCCGATCGCTGGCACCAGTTTTGCCCTACCGCACACGGCATGAGAAGGAGCGATATGCGCGCGTGGTGGAGCTGGTGGCGGCAACTGATCTCGGACATCGTCGCGGCCTTCCGGCGCGCACGGGCGCGCCGCCTGGGGCTGAAATGGCTCTTTGGCCGCGTCGCCCCGCTCCAGATCCTGCCCTATCGCGGCTTCGGCACCGCCGATAATCTGCTCTTGCGCGGGCGGGTGCTGGAAGACAAGGGGATCAGTCGGCAGGCGGTCGCCACCTCCGGCCTGCGAAGTTTGCGCGACATGTACCGCCGCTTCGATAGCGACGAGATCGCCAACGCCCAGCTCCGCGCCACGATCGGCGATCAGACGTTGGAGACGATCACGGACCACGAGGGCTACTTCGCCTTCCGCTTCAACCCCACGGTCGCGCTGCCGGTCGAGCGGGACTGGTACGCGATCGAGCTCGAACTCCTCGCGCCGCGCGTCCCCGGTCAGGGGCCGGTGCGCGCGACCGGTCAGGTGCTGATCCCTTCGACCAGGGCGGCGTTCGGGGTGATCAGCGACATCGACGACACGGTGGTCCGCACCGGTGTGACCGATCTCCTGACGATGGCGCGGATCGTCTTGCTCAACAGCGCCCAGACGCGCGTCCCCTTCCCCGGCGTCGCGGCCTTCTACCACGCGCTGCGCGCGGGCGCGCAGGGGACCGGACCGAACCCGATCTTCTACGTCTCCAACAGTCCCTGGAATCTCTACGATCTCCTCGACGAGTTCATGGACTTTCACGGCCTCCCGGCGGGGCCGCTCCTCCTGCAAGCGTGGGGGCGCGGGCGGGCGCGGCTCTCCGGCGCGACCCTGCCGAAGCGCAAACTCGACCGGATCCGCCTCGTGCTGAACCGCTACCCCACCCTGCCCTTCGTGCTGATCGGTGACAGCGGCGAGCGCGACCCGGAGATCTATCGCGAGGTGGTGCAGAGCCATCCGGGCCGGATCAAGGCGATCTACATCCGTCACGTCCACACGACTGGGCGGGCCGACGAGATCGCGAAGCTGGCGATCGAGCTGAACAAGCAGCAAGTGCCGCTCCTCCTCGACGACGACACGGTCGCGCTCGCCGCACACGCCGCCGAGTACGGCCTGATCGACCCCGCCGCGCTCGACGGCATCCGCGCGGCGGCGCTGGCGGATAACCCGCACGCCACAGTTGACGAACATCCGTATCAGCGCGTATAACCGCTCGGCGTGCCCGTTCGCGCGACGCCCGGTGACAGCAGCGCTGTGAGGTAGCCGTGTCGGACCCCCGCCGCCCCTGGCTCGGCTTCCACCTGACCAAAGGGATCGGGCCGTCGCGCGTGACGCGACTGCTCGAACACTTTGGCGATCTCGCGCGCGCCTGGGACGCCCCACCGCGCGAGTTGGAGCGCGCCGGGTTCGGCGAGGTGCTGCGCGCCAGCATCGCGGCAACGAAGCGCACCTGGGATCTCGACCATGAACTCGCCCGCGTCGATCGCGCCGGGGTGACGCTACTGACCTGGGACGACCCCGCCTATCCCGCACGGCTGCGCCAGATCGCCGCCCCGCCGCCGGTCCTCTACGTGCGCGGCACCCTGACCGCCGCCGACGACCTGGCGTTGGGGATCGTCGGGACGCGCCGCGCCACCGCCTACGGGCGGGAGGTGACGACGCGCCTCGCCGGGGAACTCGCCACGGCGGGGCTGACGATCGTCAGCGGCATGGCGAAGGGGATCGATGCCTACGCGCACGACGCGGCCCTGCGCGCCGGGGGCCGTACGATCGCCTTCCTCGGCTGCGGGGTGGACGTGGTCTATCCGGCTGAGCACCGCGCCCTGGCCGCGCGGATCGCGGGCGGCGGGCAGGGGGCGTTGATCGCGGAATACCACCTCGGCACGCCGCCCGATGCCCCGAATTTCCCCGCGCGCAACCGCCTGATCTCCGGCTTCTCCCTCGGCGTGCTCGTCACCGAGTCGCCCGCGAAGAGCGGCGCGCTGATCACCACCGATTTCGCCGCCGAGCAGGGGCGCGATGTCTATGCGGTGCCGGGGAGCATCCTCAGCCCGCACAGCGTCGGGCCGAACGAGTTGATCAAAGAGGGGGCGCGCCCGGTCACCTGTGCGGAGGACATCCTGAACGAGCTGAACCTCGAACGACGCGAGGCGCAGACGGCGACGCAGCGCGCCCTGCCGGAGAACGAGGACGAGCGCGCGATCCTGCGCCTGCTCGGCGACGGCCCGACGCATATCAACGATCTGGGGCAGCGCAGCGGCATCCCGATCGCCGAACTGAGCGGGCAGATGATGATCCTCGAACTGAAGGGGCTGGTCCACCAACTCGGCGCAGGGCAATACGTGCGTGTCTGACGCCCCGCTTGCGCCCGATCCACCACCAGGACCACGACTACCACCGGAAAACACCGCTCCACCAGGAGACAAGCCAGGAGGCTGACGATGGTAGACGAGGCGACCTCGCGCCGCAAAGCGGAGCATCTGACGGTGGCGGCGCGCGCCGCGTCCGAAGTGGCGGTGACGGCGCGCTGGAGCGAGATCGTCCTGCTGCACAATCCCCTGCCGGAAGTCGATCTGGCGGCACTCGACCTCCACACACCCTATCTCGGGCGACGCTTCGCCCTGCCGATCGCCATCGCCGGGATGACCGGCGGCCACCCGCGCGCCACGGAGGTGAACCGTATCCTGGCGCGGGTCGCGGCGCGCTTCGACATCCCGATGGGGCTGGGGAGCCAGCGCGCCATGCTCGCCAACCCCGCCCTGACCGGCACCTACGCCATCGCGCGCGAGGCCGCGCCCGACGCCTTCTTGATCGCCAACGTCGGGCTGCCGCAACTCCTGCCCCAGGGCGCGGTCGCGCCCTGGGGGGTGGAGGATGTGCGCCGCGCCATCGACGCGATCGGGGCCGGTGCGCTGGCGATCCACCTCAACTTCCTCCAAGAGGCGGTGCAGGCGGAGGGCGACACCAACGCGCGCGGCGGGCTCGACGCGATCCGCGCCCTCGTCGCCGCGCTCGATCTCCCGGTCGTCGCCAAGGAGACCGGGGCGGGGATGACCGCCCGCGCCGCCGTGGCGTTGGCCGGGGCCGGGGTCGCGGCGCTGGAGATCGGCGGGGCGGGCGGCACTAGCTTCGCGGCGGTGGAGGCGGGGCGCGCCGCCGATTCCGGTGACGCGCGACTGGCCGCGCGCGCCACCCTCTTCGCCGACTGGGGGGTGCCGACCGCCGCCGCGATCCGCATGACGCGCCGGGCAGGGCTGCCGCTCGTCGCGACCGGCGGCGTCCGCAGCGGTCTCGACGCCGCGAAGGCGCTGGCGCTCGGCGCGGATCTCGTCGGCCTCGCACGGCCCCTCCTCGAACGCGCGCTGCTCGGCGAGGAGGCGACCATGGAATGGCTCGCCAACTTCGTGGACGAGCTACGCACCGCGATGTTCCTCGTCGGCGCGCAGACCCCCGCCGATCTCAAAGGTGCCCCCTACCTCGCCCTCGGTACGACACGCAGTTGGATCGAGGAGGCCGATCGGCTAGCGTTGGAAGCGCCGTAATTTACGTCCCCTGTGGGCCACCCTCCCATATTCTCGATATTATCGGCGCTGGTACATGCTGTCTCCATACAGATGCGCTTCGGGGGAAGATTAGGGCAACTCCGGGGTGTTTGGTAGCCAGTCGGGGCGGTGACGCCTGTTTTCGTCGTCCGTGCCATCCGGCCTCGACCTGCCACCCGTGCTGAATCACTTGACACCCGCTGGTACCGTCCATATACTGCCCGGAAATCACGCAGAAACTAGAGAACTCATCGCCCGCAGGATCGCTGCTGATCCCCGCCTCTCTGCCACATGCGTCGGGCAGAAACGTATCGGGATCAACAGGAAACCACCGTATGGTTGAGGAGGGCAGGCGATGGTGCAGTTCATCGTGCGACGGCTGATGCAAGGCATCGTCTTGCTCGTGCTGCTCTCGATCGTCGTCTTCCTGATGATCCACCTCGCTCCCGGTGATGCCGCGCAATTCGCGGTGAACTCCCGTGCCAACGAGGAAGAGATCGAGCGCTTCCGACACCAGATGGGGCTTGACTTGCCCTGGTATCAGCAATATTTCCGCCTCGTCGGCAGTTGGGTCCGCCTCGATTTCGGCGACTCGATCATCCAGAAACAGCCTGTACGAACCATCATCGCGAATCGCTTGCCCCGCACGGCGGAGATCCTCGGGCTCTCGATCGCCCTCTCGCTACTCCTGGCGATCCCGATCGGGATTATTTCGGCTGTCCGCCAGTACTCCATCGCCGACAACCTCGTCACCGTCCTTTCCTTCATCGGCATCGCCTTTCCTTCCTTCTTCCTGGCGTTCATCCTCATCCTAATCTTTGCCGTCCAATTGCACTGGCTTCCGACGCAAGGAGCGCAGACGATCGGTGAACCGGTGACCCTCATCGACCACATCAGGCATCTCGTCTTGCCGGTACTGACGCTGACCTTGATCCGTACCGCAGGCTGGTCACGGTATCTCCGCTCATCGATGTTGGAAGTGCTCCGCCAGGACTATGTGCGCACCGCCTACGCCAAAGGGCTGGCGGCCAGAGTGGTCCTCTTCCGGCATGCCTTCCGCAACGCGGTGATGCCGATCATCACCCTGCTCGGTCTGAGTCTCCCCGACCTGGTAGCCGGTGCGATTGTGACCGAGCAGGTTTTCAGCTGGAACGGCCTTGGGCAACTCATCGTGACCTCCGCCGGCAAGCGCGACACGCCGGCCGTCTTGGCCCTGACACTGATGTCGGGTGCGGCGGTGATCATCGGCAACATCTTGGCCGATATCAGCTACCGGATCGTCGATCCGCGAATCAAGTTCTGAGTCGTCAAGTGCGAAGGGGGACGGGTATGGGCGACCAGACGCGTAGCGGCGGCCTGCTGCTGGCAAGATCGGCGGCCGTTCCCCGCCGGGGCGAACGTCAGGGTGCTGGGGTGCCTGTCTGGCGGCGCTTTGCGCGCAATCGTCTGGCCGTGGCCGCATTCCTCATCCTGGGTGCCCTGCTCTTGATGATCCTGATCGGGCCACTGATCATCCCGGCGAGTCAGGTGACGGCGCAGGTCCGCTCGGGAACGTTCGCCGCCCCGAGCGCCGCCACGCCGTTCGGTCGGGACGAGTTCGGACGCGACGCCTTTGTCCGGGCCATCTATGGCGGTCGCACCTCGCTCTGGGTCGCCTTCATCGCCACGCTCATCAACACGATCCTCGGCATGTTATTGGGTATGCTCGGCGGCTATGCGGGGGGCTGGATCGATGCCATCATCGATCGCTTTGTCGAGCTGATCCTGACGCTGCCGTTCTTGCTCCTCCTCATCCTCGCCGCTGCGGTCTTGCAACCGTCCGCCACCAGTATCGTCGTTATCCTGGGGCTCTTCGGCTGGCCGGTACTCGCCCGGATCGTGCGCGGCGAGTTCGTATCCCTGAAGGGGCGCGAATTCATCGAGGCGGCGCGTGCCTCCGGTGCCTCCGCGCCGCGGATCGTCTTCCGCCACATGCTGCCGAATGCCATGGCCCCGATCATCGTCACCGCAACACTGACCCTCGCGACGAATCTGATCGCCGAGGCAACGATCAGCTATCTCGGCCTCGGCATCAAACCTCCCCTACCGAGTTGGGGCAACATGCTCACCGAGGCGCAAAATTACCTCATCAAGGCCCCCTATCTCGCGATCTTCCCGGGCATGCTGATCCTGATCACCGTGCTCTGCGTCAACTTGCTCGGCGATGGTCTGCGCGACGCGCTCGACCCCCGACTGAAACGATGATGCGCCGAATGCGGCACCGAGTGTTGCACGCGGCGGACAAGATAAACAACAGGCTCGCGGGTACCCCGTTGCTGACGCGGCGCGAGGAAAACGGCGAGGAAGTGGGCGCGCGACGGGCACGTCCTGGGGATGAACGACGAGAGGGGACGATCGATGACCCAGCATGACGAAGCATTCCGGAAACTCGTTGCCGCGCTGCCTCAACACGAGCGTGCACGGCTGATCGAGCGGGCGCAGATGATGGGCGCGGCACGCCTCACCCGTCGCCACGTGCTCCAGCTCGGCGGAGCGATCTCGTTCACGGCGCTTCTGGCGGCCTGCGGCGGCGCGACCACCCCACCGACGGAGGCTGGACCGACCCCTAACATCAACGCCGTTGCGCCGACTGCGCCACCGAACACCGGACCGCAAGCCTCTGCAGCGCCCACCGCCGCCGCCACCAGCTCCACGCGCGCCACCGCGACGAGTGCGGCCAGCAGCGCGCCGAGCACCAGTCAAGCCCTCGGCAAACTCCAGGTGATCACCGACCCACGCCCCAAGTATGCGGGCGCGCCGACCGATACCACCGACACCCTCACGATCATCCGTGGTGAAGATTTCAGCGACCTCAACCCGATCGCGATCAACCCCTATTCGCCATTCGCATTTGTCTTCGATCCGCTCCTGTGGATGGATGAGTTCACGCTGGACCCGACCCCGTGGCTGGCGGAGCGCTGGGAGATCTCGCCCGATGGCAAGATCTACACCTTCTTCCTCCGCAAAGACATCAAGTGGCACGACGGCACGCCGCTCACCGCCGATGACGTCGTCTTCTCGTTGATCGCCTACCGTGATGACCCGGACAGCGGTACTGCCCGCTTCTTCCCCCTGATGAAAAAGGACCCGATCGCGGTCGACCAGTACACCGTCAAGGTGGAACTGGATGGTACTTCGGGAGACTTCATCCTCAACGCCTCGAATCAGTTCATCGTGCAGAAGAAACAATTCGCGGAGTACTGGAACGCGGGGAAGGGGGAAAGCGGCGCGAAAACCCTCAAGGGGTACGACTACGCCAACAAGATGCTGATCGGCACGGGCGGCTGGAAGCAAGTGAAGGTCGACTTCGGTGCCGCGCCACCATACATCCAGTACGAGGCGAACGAGAGCTACTTCCAGGGCAAGCCCCACTTCGCCAAGATGATCTTCAAGAATATCGACAAGACGACGGCGCAAGTCTCGGCATGGCTCAACAACGAGACCGATCTCCTCTGGCCGGTCACCGCCAACGATGTCGATCAGGTGAAGGGGCAGGACGGCGTCCTCTACAGCGCCTATACCATCGCGTTCATGAATGCCTGGATCAACTTTCAGAACCCGAAGAGCCCGACACCGGACTTCCTCAAGGACAAAGCGGTGCGCCAGGCATTGTCGACCGGTATCGATCGCAAAGGCTACGCGGAGTCGATCTTCCGGGGATTCGTCGACGAGACCCGGGTCGGGTCGATCAACCTGCCCTGGGCCTACAACACCACGCTACAAAGCCCACTCTACGACCAACCGAAGGCCGACAAGATGCTCACCGACGCGGGCTACAAGAAGGATACCTCGGGGAACCGACTCGACAAGAATGGCAAGCCGGTGAAGCTGGTCGCCATCGTTGGGAATACGAACCAGTATCCGGTCGATAAGATCGCCGTGTCGGTGCAGGAGGACTGGAAAAAGCTCGGCGTCGATCTGCAGATCGACACGATGGAGGCGGCGGCGCTGCGGACCCGGTCCCGAGAAGGGCTGGACTATGACATGTTCTTCACCAGCCGCATCCTCTTCGCCGGTTTCTCCGATCTGACCTACTACGCCAGCGAGTACGATGTGCGCAAGTCCAAGCAGGGGCGCAATTACGGCGGCTGGAAGAACGACGAGGCGGACAAGCTGCTGCAGCAGGTCATCCGGGAACCGGACCTCAAGAAGCAGAAGGATCTCCTCTGGCGCTTCCAAGAGATCATCGCGGACGATATGCCCTCCTTCTGGTTCGGCTTCCCGCGCGATCTGATCCTCGTCAAGAAGAACATCCAGGGCTTCATCCCCAATGTCGGCTGGCAGTACTGGGATGCCTGGAAGCTCTGGAAGACCAAGTAAGCCGGGCTCGCCGCGATCAGGCCTTATGTTGCCCGGCACAGGCGCAACGTTCGGCCCGCGACATGGCGAGCGACCTGTGCTGGCCGACGCATTCATCCGGGTGAGCGAGGCGCCGTGACCCCCTGGTTCGGTGGGTCACGGCACCTCGCTCGTCGTCGCTTCGGTAGCATGGGGTGTCTTTCGACCGACGCGAAAGCTCGCCACGTCATGGTAGCCTACCCACCACCGTTCGTATCGCAGCCACACACTATATCGGTCGATGTACGTCATAACGCGGGATACGACCGCAAGCTGGCCGTGCATTTCGTCGCCTTCCTCCCCGCGCGCGGAAATAGCGTACAATGCGGGCAGGATGGCCTAAAACAGCACGACGAGCGATATAGGAGGGGAGACAAACACGATGCGTATTAATCATGTGAAGCGCCGCCTTCAGGCGGGCGAGCCGTCGATCGGCACCTGGCTCTCGCTGCCGACCCCGGAATCGGCGGAGTACGTCGGCAACCTCGGCCTCGATTGGCTGGTGGTGGACGCCGAGCATAACGCCGTCGATTCGCGCACGCTGACGCACATGTTCACCGCGATGACCGCTTCGCCGGTCGCACCGATGGTCCGCATCCCTTACAACACCCCTGAGCACTTCAAGCGCGCGCTCGACGCCGGTGCCTGGGGGATCGTCGTGCCGAACGTGCGGACGCGCGAAGAGGCGGAGCAGGCGGTCCGGTCCACGCGCTACTATCCCGAGGGGGAGCGCGGCGTCGGCGGCGGTCGCCACTACCTCAGCTTCAATACGACCGGCGGCGAGTACTATCAGAACGCGAACCGCGAGATCCTGCTGGTGCTGATGATCGAGCACAAGGAAGGCGTCGAGAACGCCGAGGCGATCCTCAGTACCCCCGGCGTGGACGCCTGCTTCATCGGCCCGAACGATATGGCCGCCTCGCTGGGCCTCGGCCTCGGCGTGCCGCTGGAGAGCGACAAGCCGGAACTGGTCGCGGCGATCAAGCATGTCCGCGAGACCTGCGTGAAGCACGGGGTCGCGCCCGGCATCCACACCTCCGGCGCGGAGGGCGTGAACCAACGGATCGCGGAGGGCTTCCAGTTCTGCGCGATGGCGAGCGAACTCCGCTACATGCTCAGCGGCCTGCGCGACGACATCGCCACCCTGAACTGGCAGCGCTCGCCGATCGCGGGCTCGGAAGACGCCAACACCGGGGCGATCGTCCGCTACTAACCCCCCGTACCAATATAGACAGCCGCGCCCCGATCCGCAATGCGGATCGGGGCGTCGCCTTACACCCTCTTGCAAGAACCCTTGCCTTCGTGTAAGATGCCGCCGAGGTACACGATGGCCGATGACAAACAACAACCCAACCACTTCACCCTCTGGCTCAACAGCACGATGGCGAGTCGGCGTTTCTCGCAGGCCGAATTGGCGCGCGCGGTCGGCGTCGGGGACGCGCAGATCTCGCGCTGGCGGCGTGGGCAGGTCGTCCCCAACGTCCACTCCTTGCAGCGGATCGCCGACACCTTCGGGGTGCCACGGATGCTGCTCGACGCGCTGGCGGGCTACCCGGCGGGCGATGCGGGCGAGGTGACGGAGGGGCCCCCGGACGAGGTCGCGCGGCGGGCGGAGATTCGCGCCTATCAGGCGTGGTTCGGCGAGCAGTTGGCGGAGCAGGTGCCGCGCGAACTGTGGCGCGTCTACGCCGATGGTTGCACGGCGCTCGCACAGGCGCTCGGCGCGGCCTACGGCGCGACGCTCGCCAAGGCGGGTGAGGTGGCCGCCGAGTCGGCGGAGGAACCCCCGCTCGACGAGCGCCCGCGCCGGGAGATCGGCTTCCGGCCCTGAGCCCTGGTGGGGCTATCGTGGAGAGACGGATGGACAGCACATCCCCTGCCGAGCACTTCATCCTGATTCCCAGCCCGCTCTGCGGTTCGGCCACCTGGGAGCCGGTCGCGGCGGCGCTCAGAGGGCAGGGCCACAACGCGACGATCGCGCGGCTCCACGATGGCGATCCGGCGCAGCCCTACTGGCGGCAACACGCCGCCACGGCCGCCGTCGCGCTGACGCAGTTGCCGCCCGATCGGGTGCCGCTTCTTGTCGCGCACAGCGGCGCGGGGCCGCTCCTCCCGGCGATCCGGCGGGCGGCGGGCCGGTCGGTCGGCGGCTATCTCTTCGCCGATGCGGGCTTGCCGCACCCCGGACACAGCCGCCTGGACGAGCTGACGCAGGCCGTCCCCGCACTCGCGGCGATCCTGCGCGCGGATTTGCTGGCGGGCGGGCGGTATCCCGCCTGGGACGACGCCGCACTCCGCTCGCTGATCCCCGATCCGGCCCGACGCGCGACGACCCTCGCCGCGTTGCGCCCACGCTCGCTCGCCTTCTTCACGGAGGTGCTGCCGCCGAATGACGCCTGGCCGGACGCGCCCTGCGCTTACCTGCGGTTCAGCGCCGCATACGACGCACACGCGGCGGCGGCACAGGCGCGCGGCTGGCCGATCCGCGCCTTCGACGCCGGGCATTTTCACCAGTTGGTCGACCCGGATGCGGCCGCCGAGGCATTGCTATCGTTGGCCGCTGAGGCGGACATGTCGAGCGGAGACAAGGAGGGCGCACGATGCGGATCCTGATCCTCGGGGGTACCGGCTACATGGGGCCATTCGTCGCGCGGCAGCTCGCGGCGCAAGGCCACGAATTGACGCTCTTCCATCGTGGGCGCTCGCGCGACGATCTGCCGGAAGGGATCGCGCACATCCACGGCGACCGCGCCGAGATCGAGCGCTTCGCCGGCGAGTTCCGACGGCTCGCCCCTCAGGTGACGCTGGATATGCGCCCGCTGGTCGAGCGCGACGCACAGGCGGCGCTGGCGGCGCTGCGCGGGGGGACAGGACGCGTCGTGGCGATCAGCAGCGTCGATGTCTACCGCGCCTACGGGCGGTTGATCGGCACGGAGCCGGGCGAGCCCGACCCGGTGCCTCTGACCGAGGATTCGCCGACCCGCGAGCGTCTCTACCCGTACCGTGGCGCTACCCCGCGCGCCGCCGACGATCCGACCCGCTGGCGCGACGATTACGACAAGCTCCCGATCGAGCGCCTGGTCCTCGGCGACCCGGCGCTGCCCGGCACCATCCTCCGCCTGCCGATGGTCCACGGGCCGGGCGACGAGCAGCGCCGCTTCTTCAACGTGCTGCACCGGATGGACGACGGTCGCCCCGCGATCCTGCTCGACCGGAAGATGGCGGGGATGCTCGCCTGTCGCGAGTACGTGGAGAACGTCGCCGCCGCGATCGCCCTCGCTGTGACCGACGACCGCGCCGCCGGGCGGATCTACAACGCCTGCGACGTCGACCCGCTGACCGAGGAGGAGTGGGTACGGCTGGTGGCGCAGGGGGCGGGCTGGGGCGGCGCGATCGTCGCCCTGCCGTCGGAGGCGCTGCCCGAGAAGCTACGGGCGAGCGGCGACACCCGCCAGAGCATTTTCGCCAGCGGCGCGCGCATCAGGCAGGAACTCGGCTACGTCCCGCCGATCGGGCGCGCGGAGGGTTTACGGCGCACGATCGCCTGGGAGCGCGCCAATCCGCCCGCGACGATCGACTCGGCGCTCTTCGATTACGCCGCCGAGGACGCCGCGCTCGCGGCCCGTGCCTGAGGGGGATAACGCAGCGGCCCCGCGCGAAGGGTTCGCGCGGGGCCGTTCTGGGGTTCAGCGTCTGGGAATAGGGCCTATATCTCCTTGCCGCGCACCGGCCAGTAACGCTCCGCCGGGCCACGGTCGCCGCCGACGCGCGCGGCGTGCATGGCGACCGCACCGGGCATGTCGTCGGTGAAGCGGAAGATCACCGGCACCTGCGTCGTGTAGGCGGCGATGGCGGCGATCCGCCGCTCGATCATCGCGCCGATCGGCACGACCACCGGCGTCCCGACCTGCTCGCCGAGCGCTGCGAGGCGCCGATCCACCCCCGTCGGCGTGTGGATCGCGTAGGGGCAGTCCTCGTAGGCGAAGACCGGCACCCCCCGCGCGGCCAGGAGTTGCCCCGCCGCGAAGGTGAGCTGGTGATCGACGTGCCCGCCGATGCCGAGCGGCACGTAGACCGCGCTCTCCGGCTCGCGCTCGGGGAGGTTGAGCACCTCCTCGGCGATCATCGGGACGAGCCCGGCCTCGACCTCCCGCAACTGCCCGAAGAGTTCGCGGTCCTCCCCGTAGCGATCGCCGCGATAGATCGCGTCGAAGTAGCCGAACCAGCGGGTGTGGCAGCCGAGGACCGCCGCCGCCGCCGCATCCTCGGAGCGCCGAATGGAAAGGACATCGTCGGCGGTGGCGTAGCCCCAACGGCTGTGCTTCCAGCGCGCGAAATCGCCGACCAACTCCTCCGGCGGCTCGCCGCCGAAGATCGTCACCAGCAACGGCTCGCGCCGCGCCTCGACCAGGCCCGAGACCAGGCCACCGCACGATAGCACAACATCGTCGTAGTGGGGGGAGAGGAAGATCGCCGTCCCGTTCGCGATCGGGTCCGTCGCCACCAGCCCATGCCCGCGCTGCTCGTCAGTTCGCATATCCGTCTGTCTTTGTCTCACTTCGTGCCAACCACCTGGGCTCAGCGCCCCCCACCGAGCACGCGCCCGTGCATGTCCGCCAGCGTCTCGCCAGCGGGGGGTGCCAGCATCACCGTCGGGCTGACGGGATCATCGCCGGGATTGTAGTAGACCGCGCGGACGACCACGCTCAACATCGCCAGGTCGTAGATGATCCAGAAGACGTTGACCAGGATCGGCACCGTGTTCGTGGTGCGACCGAGGGCGATCTGTGCCAGGCCGTAGAGGGCGGCGATGACCAGCAGCCCCATCACCAGCAGCTGCCAACGGACGATCTTGAGCGACACGCCGCCCTGACGGGTCTTCGGGGTCACGGCGAAGTCGAGCTTCTTGCCGAAGAAGACGTTGGTCGTCGCGGTCCAGACCGCCGCCAGCCAGATCGGGAAGAGGGCGAGGCTGTACTGTCGCCCGCGATAGGTGGGCCGACCCCACCCGATGAACATGAAGAGGAGTTCGTTCATGACCAGGAACGGGACGAGGTGCCAGAAGAAATCTGAGGAGAGCGCCTTCACCGGCAGCCAGCCGAAGAAGAGGTAGAGGACCGGTGCGAGGAGGTAGATCGGCGCGAAGATGCCGGAGAGGTAGCTCCACATCGTCGCGAAGTACATCAGGCGCTGCAAGGGGTTGAGGCCGCTCATCGTCAGCGGGTTCTCGCGGAAGAAGACCTGGAGGGTGCCCTGCGCCCAGCGCAGCCGCTGCTTGATCGCCGAGCCGAAATCGTCCGGCGCGAGGCCCACGACCAGATTCTCGCCATGGTAGACCGAGGTCCAGCCCGTCGCGTGCATTCGCATCGCCGTCGCCATGTCCTCGGTCACGGAGACGGTCGCCATCGGCATCACCGGGTGGACCTCGTCGGAGCGATCGACATCGACATCGAGCAGCAGGCTCCGCACGGTGGCGATCGCCACCAGCGGCGAGCCGGTACGCCCCGCCAGCGTTCGCAGCGCGTCATCGTCCTCGGCGACCGCCGACAGCCCGGTATCGAGCGTGACATCCTCGAAGCCGGGGATCGTCGCCAGCTCCGCGCGCATACTCGCCAGATCGTCCGCCACGAGGTGGCGCGACACCCCCTCGGCGCGACGCTGGAACTCCCAGGTGACCTCCTGGATCGGGCTCCTGGCGCGCATCGCCTTGCGCGCATCGCGCACCACCTCGCGGAGTTCGCTCACCCCGGCGCGCGCCTGATCGGTGGACCCTTGCCCGGCACGCAGGTCGCGCTCGGCGCGGACCAGCAGGCGCTCGGCGGTGCGGAGGGCCTGGCGCACGCGGAACTCGAGATCGCGCACGTAGTAGGCGACGCCGATGAACATCAGCGCCTCACGCCGCAACACCGCGTTGGAGCCGCAGAAGAAGGCGGCGTTCCAGCCGTCCTTGGCCTCCTGGATCGGGCCGTAGAAGAGCGGGGCCTGCGCGCCGAAGGGGTCGTGCGGCGGGACGTTGTAGAAGAACTGCTGCGTCTGTACGAAGCCGACCTTCGGGTCACGGAAGTAGCCCAGGGTGCGATCGAGGAACTCCGGGGCCGGGGTCTGGTCGGCGTCGAGGATCGCGATGAACTCGCTCTCGGTCTGGTAGAAGGCGTTGATCAAGTTCCCGGCCTTGGCGTGGCGCGCGCGGTTCTGCCACTCGATCGAGCGGACGATGTACCCAACCCCCTCTTCCTCCGCCATCGCGCGCATCTCGGGCGAGGAACCATCGTCGAGGATGTAGGTGCGGTGCGGGTAGCGAATCGCCTTCGCCGCGCGCGAGGTCGCGCGCACCAGCTCGACCGGCTCGTTGTAGCAGGTGATGAAGACATCGACCGTCTGGCCGGGCGGCGGCGGCGCGGGGATCGGGCGCTTGCCGCGCCAGTTCCACATCGAGATCCCGAAAAGCCAGGCATCGACCAGGCTATAAGTCTCGGCGATGATCAGCGGGATCGCCACCCACCAGAAGTTCCAGTTGATCGACCCGGCATAGCGCCACCCCACGTAGAACGTGCCGAAGAAGAGGTTCGTGGCGATCAGGATGCGGAGGATCGCCATCCGCAAGGTCGCGCGGAGCTGCGGATCGGCGGGGACGAACGGGGCCAGCCAGCGCGGCACCTTCCCGGCCCCCGGGTAGGGCTGGACGTAGGTGAACTGTTTCCCGTCGTTCTTCCCTTTGGGTTCGAGCAGCGTCGCCATACGTTACACCTCATCGACTCGATCCAGCGCGTCGCAAGTTACGGTGCGACCCCGGTGGGCGCGGCGGGGGGGAGATACAGGGCCACCACGGTCAGGTCATCCGGCAGGGGGCCAGCACCCGCACTCCCGAAGTCGATCAGGCGGGAGACGAACTCCTCGACCCCGTTCACACCCGTGAGTTGGGCGGCGATAACGGGGGAATCGAGCACCAGATCGGGGCGGGCGTCGATCAGGCCGTCGCTGTAGAGGATCAGGGCATCGCCGGGCGCGAAGTCGACCTGTCCCTGCTGGTAGGTCTCATCGGGGAGGATCCCGACCGGCAGGCCCCGCGTGGGGAGCAACTCGACCGTCCCGTTCGCCCGGAGCACGAAGACGTGCCCGTGTCCGGCATCGACGTAGGTCAGGCGGCGCCGCGCCACATCGAGCCGCGCCAGGAAGAGGGTCACGTAGGCATCGGCACGCGACAGGTCCGGTTCGAGCGCCCGCGCGACGTAGCGCATCGCCGTATCGGGGGGGCTATCGCGCACCACCGCGCGCATCGCCGTCCGCACCGTCGCCATCCAGAGGGCGGCGGGCATCCCTTTCCCCATCACATCCGCCAGCGTGAGCCAGAGTTGGCCCGGCTGGGAGAGCTGCCAGTCGTAGAAATCGCCGCCAACATCGCGCGCGGGGACACAGCGGGCATCGAGCGCGAAGGGGGCGATGTCGGGGCGCTCGCGCGGCAGCAGCTCCGCCTGTACCGCGCCGGCGCGGGCGAGTTCCGCCGCGAGTTGGCGGTGTTTCTCTTCCAGTTCGGCCCGCAACCAGGCATTTAGTCGGCCCAGTTCGAGGCGTCGCACGGTGCGATCGAGGACCACGCCGAATTCGTTCCGGTCGAATGGTTTGCGGAGGTAGTCGTCCGCCCCGTGACGTAGCGCCTCGATCGCCACCGACTCCGAGCCGAACGCGGTCATCATGATCACCGCGAGATCGAGCCCGCGCGCCCGCAGCTCCGCCAGCACGGCGAGCCCGTCGATACCCGGCATCGACACATCGAGGAAGACCAGATCGGGCGGGTCGACGCCCACCTGCTCCAACGCCTCCTCGCCATTCGCGGCGGACGCGACCGCGTACCCGCGCGACGAGAGCCGCACACGCACCAGCCGGTTGATGTCGGGATCGTCATCGACGACCAGCACCCGCTGGATCGGCGCACTCCCGGTCGGATGGAGGGGCGCATCGTCCGCCGCCAGCACACCGTTCTGCCGGGCCTCGTGGACCTTCACCGTCACTGTCACAACGCTCCTCCTACGGCGGGCGGCGGTTCGACCTCGCTCGTGCCGAGCGTCCGATTCAATTCATCCAGATCGCAGGGCTTCGGCAGGAGCCTGATCGTGCCCGCCGCCGCTGCCGCGAGCAGGGCCGGGGAAAGTGGCGCGTCGGTCGTGAGCACGATCGGCGCATCGGCATCGTCCGGCAGGGCCGCGCGCAACTCCGCCAGCAATTCCAGGCCGGTGGCGAAGAAGCCCGCATCGATCAGGACGAGTTCCGGGGCTACCCGTCGCGCCTCCGCCAGCAATGTCGCGCGGTCCTCCGCCTCGGTCACCGGGTAGCCGCCCCAGCGCAGGCCCCCGGCCAACAGGGTGCGGCAATCGCGGTCGGCATCGGCCACCAGGATCCGCTGGGGGGGTGCCGCGTCGGCCCCTTCGGACAGCGCGGCACGCACTCGCGCGAGGAACGTCGCCTCATCGACCGGCTTGGCGAGGAAACAACTGGCCCCGAGGCGCTTGCCGCGCCCGTTATCGTCGTGGACCGAGAGGATCAGCGCGGGGAGCGCCGCCGTCGCCGCGTCCGCGCGCAACCATTCGAGGAGCGTGTAGCCATCGGCACCGGGCAACTCGATGTCGAGGACCACGAGGTCCAGCGGCTCGGTGCGCGCCAGTCCAAATGCGGTCACGGCGTCGGGCGCGTGCAGTACGCCGTACCCGGCCCGTTCCAGATACCGCCGCAGCAGCGCCGCGATGTCGGGATCGTCATCGACGATCAGGATCTGCTTGCCCCACCGCGCCGGAGCCAGTTGGGCCGTCGTCGGCGGCGTGGCCGCATCGAGCGGCAGGGCGAAGCTGAAGGTGGAGCCGACCCCCTGCTTGCTCTGCACCGCCATCGCGCCGCCGTGCAACTCCACCAGCGCCCGGGTGATCGCCAGACCCAGGCCGGTGCCGCCGACTTCCTGCGTCGTCCGATTGCGCGCCCGGAAGAACTTGGTGAAGATCTTGGTCTGCTCCTCGGGTGTCAGCCCGATCCCTTCATCGCGCACGCTGATGCGGACGTTGCCCCCATCCCGCGCAGCGATGATAGCGAGCGCCCCGCCGCGCGGGGTGTACTTATGGGCGTTGGAGAGGAGATTCGTCACGATCTGGGTGATGCGCTCCACATCGCCGGAGACGGTCGGCAGGGCGGTCGGCAGGTCGAGCGTGAGCACCTGCCCCTTCGCATCGATCTGCGGGCGGAGCGAGTTCGCCACGCCGCGAATGATCCGCCCGAGATCGAGCGAGACACGATTCAATTCGATCTTCCCCGCCTCGATGCGCGACACATCCAGCAGATCGTTGATCAGGGCGACGAGGCGATCGGCGTTATGCCCGACGATGCCGAGGAATTCGCGCTGCTCCTCGTTGATTTCGCCGGCCTCGCCATCGAGCAGCAGATCGGCGAAGCCCTTGATCGAGGTGAGCGGCGTCCGCAATTCGTGCGACACGAGCGAGATGAAGTCGGACTTCATCCGGTCGACCTCGCGCTCGTGCGTCACATCGCGCAGCACGTAGAGGCGCCCGAGGAAATGCTGCCCCGCGCTATGGACCGGCGTCGTGAAGAGTTGCAACTCGCGCGTCTCCGGCCAGCGCTGGGTCACGATCGCCGTGAACTGGCGCGCGGTGTCGCTCGCCGAGCCCTGCACGAGGTGATGGAACGCCTCCGGGTCGGCGAAGGCCCGCTCGACCGTGGGGAGGAAATCATCGAACGAACGCCCGACCACCGCATCGGCGTCCAGCCCGAAGAGATCGGCGAAGCGGCGATTGACCGTCAGGATCCGGCGATCGGGCGCGACGAGGACCATCCCTTCGCCCGCCGCATCGAGCACCGCGCGCGCCTCGCCGCGTGCGCGTTCGGCGGCGTGGTATTGCGCCTCCGCCTCGGCGAGCGCGTCGCGGAGCATCGCCGCCTCGCGAACGCGCGCGGACACGTCGGTGGAGATACCGAGCACCCCATCGATCGCGCCGTGCTCATCGCGCAGCGGCGCGAACTGGGCCTGGAACGAATGCCCGGCCAGCTCGATATCGAGCAGCACGGTGTCCAGAGAACCGGCGAGCACACGCCGCACCGCATCCAGCATGACCGGGAGATCGCGGTACACCTCGAAGATCGACCGCCCAACGCTGCCATTGTCGTCGATGCCCAGCGCCGCCAGCGCCTGCCCTGCGGAGAAGTTGATGATACCTGTGCGATCGAGGCTGAAGAGGATGACCGGCAGATTGCCGATAACCGCGTGCAGACGCCGCTCGCTGAAGCGGAGCGCCGCCTCGATCGTGCGGCGCTCGGTGATGTCGCGGACGCTGGCGATGTAGCGGAGCCCCGCGTCGGTACGCATGGCGCTCACCGTCAGCTCGGTGGGGAAGCGGGTGCCATCCCGGCGCAGCGCGTCGCGCTCGCGGCGGAACCCGGCATTGCGCTCCGCACCGACGCGGCGGTCGCCATAGTTTGCCGAGAGGGGGCGGAGGAGGCCGCGCAACGGCTCGCCCGGATAGGTCTGCGGGATCAGGCTCCAGAGTGTTTGCCGGTCCAGCGCATCGAACGACCAGCCGAACATCGCCTCGGCGGCGGGATTGAGCGTTTCGATCTTCCCCGCCTCATCGAAGACGATCAGGCCATCGCCCACGTTGTCCATGATCGCTTGCAGGCGCTCCTCGCTCGCGCGGCGACCGGCCAACGCCTGTGCCAGCACCTCGGTGGTCAGCTCATTCTCGGCCCAATGCCCCAGATCGGCCAGCGCCTAGACTATCCTCATCGGAGAAGGTATGTGGCACCGTATCGAGGATGCAGAGGGTGCCATAGACGTAGCCTTCCGGGCTACGGAGTTGCTGCCCAGCGTAGAAGCGGACGTAAGGGGCCCCGATGACGAAAGGATTGGAGATGAAGCGCGGGTCGTTCAGGGCATCCTGGATGATCAGCGGCTTGGTCATCGTCAGGGCATGCGCGCAGAAGCTAACATCACGCGGAGCCTCATGCTGATCGAGTCCCTGACAGGACTTATACCACTGTCGATTCACATCGATGAGACTGATCATCGCGATCGGCACGCCGAAGACCCGCTGCGCGGTGCGCGTGATCCGGTCGAAGCGTTCCTCCGATGGCGTATCGAGGATACCGAGCCCTCGCAGCGCGGCGAGGCGTTCTCCTTCGTTGGCGGGAAGCGATGGTAGCACGGCCTATACCTATTTCTTTTCGGGCCCTCGCACAGCGCACGGCACGATATGCACACCTGTATAAGATAGGATAGAAAAGAGTGGTCAGGGCAACAATCACACGATGGTCCTATGCCTCGGGCGGGCGGGCCCACCGCCCGGCACCCAGATATACCCGTTCTCTACTCAAATATTCTGTGTAGAGAAGCTGAAAGGCGCGTCGAAGACAGGGCAAACAACCATTGTGATAAGGGCGATCGTTGGTTACGCTGCTCGCGTGGTGTGGGCGCTTGTTACGGAGGCGCTGCTGATTACGCGATGGGGGATTCGGGGAGAGCCGGGGCGACCTCGCGCACACCGCGCAGGCGTTCGTCCCACGTCTCTTCGACCGATTGCCCGTTGATCTCGCCCAGGGGCGGCAGTTCAGCGAGGCTGGCGAGGCCGAAGTGCCGCAAGAAGCCGGTTGTCACGGCGTATTCGATCGGCTGTCCGACCGTGGTGCGCCGCCCGACCGCCTCGATCAGTTCGCGCGCGACCAGCGTCTGCGTGACCCCGCTGCTATCCACCCCCCGGATCGCCTCGATCTCGCCGCGTGTAACCGGGCCGCGATAGGCGACGATCGCCAGGGTTTCCAGCGCCGCCGCCGAAAGGCGCTCGGTACGGCTCAGGCCGAGGAGCCGCGCGACCGCGCGCGCGGCGGGGGGTGTGCTTGTCAGGGCGTAGCGCCCATCGTGGAACTGGAGGCGCAGGCCGCGACCGTGCGCCTGCAAGCTCGCGGCCAGTTCGTCCAGCGCCGCCGCGAGATCCTCGGCCGCCACATCGGCGGCCTTCGCCAGATCGGACACACTCAACGGCGCGGCGGCGATGAAGAGCAGCGCCTCGCAGAGCGCCGCCAGCGTGATCGCGGGCGGCGTGAGCAACGGCACGGCGACCGGGCCGACGGTGGGAGGAGCCTCCGCAGCCAGGGGGGCCGCATCGGGCGCGGCGGGCGTGGTCGACAGCGCGGCGTGATCCGGCGGCGTCATCGAAGTGGGCTCAGACTCGCTTTGCTCTTCGGGCGGCACGATCGGCGTTTCAGTCATCGGCCACCGCCACGCTCGACGCGCCGGTCAGCGCCACTTCCGTCGCCGGATAGACGACGATGTCGCCGAAGAGCACCTCTTGCACCGCCTCCGCGCGACGACGACGCACCAGTTCGAGGATCCCCATGAAGGTGGTGATCACCTCGGGGCGCCCCTGCACCTCGCGCGCCAGCCGACTGAGACGCACGTCGCCGCGCGGGCGCAGGCGGAGGCGTTCGAGTATCCGCGCGGCCATCTCCCCGACGCTGATGCGCGGCACGAGGGTGAGGACGCGCGGCGTGGCGGGCTGCCGCGCCAGCCGCCGATGGACCGCCCGCAACAGATCGACCGGGGCGGCAGGGGCGAGGGTGATCTCGGGGACGAGCTCGGCGCGCGCATGGGCCGCGATCGTCAGCGGCGCGAAGATGCGCGTCTCGGCCCGATCGCGCGCGGAGAGATCGGTCGCCGCCCCCTTGAACTGTCGATATTCCCGCAATTGCCGCACCAGATCGTCCTCGTCCAGCTCCGCATCGGGATCGTTGGTGGCGGTGCTGGGCTGACGCGGGAAGAGGCCGCGTGTCTTCAACAGGAGGAGACGCGACGCGACCGCCGCGAACTCGGCCAGGAGAGCGGGGTCGCGCACCGACTGCGCCGCGATATGCGCGATGAACTGATCGGCGACGAGCGTCAGGGAGATGGCGGTGATGTCCAGCTCCTCGCGCTCGATCAGGCGCAGCAGGACATCGAGCGGACCCTCGAAGCCGGGCAGGCGATAGGCGTAGCTCGCCGTGGGCAAGGGTGACGCCGCTACGGCGCTTGACACACGCTCAGGCATGATCATCGGCCCACCGCAACGCCGCGAGCACGCGCGCGAACTCCCCGGCATTCCAACGCGGCCCTCCCGCTATGCCAGGAAGCGGCATGACCTGCCGCTCGCGTGCGATAGCGATTGGGGGCACGGTAGTCGGGAGCGAAGGGGCGGCACCATCTTGATGGGCGGCGATCAGGGCGCAGGCGCGCGGGGTGACGCCGAGATGGGCGGCCCAGGCCGCGCCAAGGGCCGGGTGTTGCCGCAAGAGATAGTAGCCGTGCAGGGGGCCGCGACCCGGACGGGCGCTGGCCCAGTCCCAGAAGCCCGGCGCGAGCCGCCGCACGACCACCGTGGAGACGCGATGGGAGAGGCGCACCCGCCCCAGCCCCTGCGGATCGGCCTTACCGAGATCGTGCAGGAGCGCGGCGACCAGCAGATCGGCGTCGCGCTCGCCGCGCGTGAGCAGCGCGCGCAGGACACGCGCCGCATGGCGCTGATCGGTCGGCGCGAGGAGGCCGAAGGCGGCCAGTTGCGGCGCGGTGAGGAGGGCGGCGGCGAGCGCGCGATCCCGCGTCGGCACCAGCGGCGAGAGTGCCAACCCGAATTGCCCCAGCCGATACGATGCGCGCGCGATCAGCGATCGACCCTCCCGCTCTGTACGTGCGTCCCTGTGCGGGGAGTGTGGCAGAGAGGGACGCCGAGCGTCAAGCAAGGCGTGCGGCACGGGAAACGCGCGGTTAGCGAGGCGTGCCGCGTGTGTGTCATGCCGCCGGGCGCACCTTGACAAACGAGCACAATCCGCTACCATAACAGCGGTATTCTGTGCGTACGGACTGCCAATCGGCGACACACTTTTGCCCCTGCGACACACGAAAATGGCCTAGACGCGGTGGCGACGCCTGTTTTCTCCCGTGTCCGGCGCGGTTACGCCGGGAACTGCGACAGCGAGACGGGAAGGGAAACGGCAGGATGACAAGACTTTGGCGCATCGCCGCCATCGGGATACTCGTCGCCGCCTTGCTGCTGAGCGGACCGGTGCGATCGACCGTCGCGGCGGGCGAGTTTGCGGCGGGCGACACGGCGATCGTCGTGACCACCGAGGGGGATCTGCTGGCGCTGCGCGAGGGGCCGGGGATCGACTATCAGGCGCTCACCGCGTTCGCCGCCGGTACACGCCTGACGGTCCTCGACGGGCCGCTCGTCGGCGACGAGGGCCTCTCCTGGTATCGGGTCTCGGATGGTGCGCTCAGCGGGTGGAGCGCGGCGACGTGGCTCGCCGCCGACGATGGCACCGTCGCCGCCCCCTCCTCCACGCGGCAGCCGGTTGAGGGGACGACCCTCATCGTCAGCGCCGTTGGCGGGGCGAACCTGCGCGAGCAGCCGACCCTTGCCAGCGAGGTCATCCTGCTCATCCCGCAAGGGGCGACGATGAAGGTACGGAGCGCCCCGGTCAGCGCCGACGGCTACGATTGGCTGTTGGTGCGTTACGGCGACATCAGCGGTTGGGCGGCGAGTATTCTCCTCGGCGGCGCAACGGCGACCAGCGGCGGTACGAGCGGCGGCACCAGCGCCAGCACACCTGCACCCGCCACGGCGAGCGCGGGCGGCGCGATCACGATCGGCGCGTCGGTGCAGGTAAGCGGCACCGATGGCTACGATCTCCGCATCCGCGAGGGGATCGGCGTGGCCGCGCCCCTCTTCACCACCGTGCCGGAAGGGACGATCCTCACCATCGTCAACAGCCCGCTGGCCGATAGCGGCGGGGCGGTCTGGTATGGCGTCAGCACCGGCAGCGAATACGGCTGGGCGCTCGGCCTCTACCTGACCCCGGCCCAGAGCACCGCCACCCGCACCCTCGCCGATACCCAGCGCCTCGCCAGCCTGAGCGTGACCAGGCCGCTGGTGTCGCAACCCCGACGCGGGCGGGCGATCGTGGCCGAGGCGCTGACCCACCTGGACGTGCCCTACGTCTGGGGCGGCAGCACCCCGGCCAACGGCTGGGATTGCTCCGGGATGGTGCAGTGGCTCTACCGGACGATCTGGGGACTGTCCCTGCCGCGCGTCACCGAGGATCAGTGGCTCGTCGGGACGCCGGTGCCGCGCTCTCAGATCGAGGCCGGGGACATCGTCTTCTTCTATGACACCTTCGGCCCTGGGATCACGCACAACGGCATCGCGCTCGGTGACGGGCGCTTCATCCAGGCGCGCGACACCCCGTATGGCACGGTGATCAGCTCGCTCGACGAGCAGCGCTACATCGATCACTATGCCGGGGCGCGACGCCCATAACGCGATAAAGCGACACACGATCAGCGCTAGAGCAAAGGGGCCGCGCCGGATGCTTATCCGGCGCGGCCCTCTTCCTTTACCACTGGCCAAGATACGGCCTTACCCCTTGACGCTCCGCACCAACCCGTCCGGTAGCGCGATATAGCGCGCGCCACTCGCACTGGCCCAGCCCGCGCCGCGCCCTTCCGGCGTCGGCGTCACCTCGCGCACTTCCACCGTGGCGGCGACTGTGGCGAGCGATTGCGCCGCCTGGAACGCATCCCGATAGTTATCGAAAACGAGTAGGCCCGGCCCCTGATCGACGCGGGTGCGCCGCGCGGTCGCGTCGAGTTGCGGTTGCAGCATCGCCAGGGTGCTGGCCGCGATCCGCTCCTCGGTCACCAGCCGACGTTCGCCGCCCGACCACACGGCGAAGGCATAGATCACCGCCAGGAAGCGCGGCTCGGGCAATGACGCTGAGTGTTGCATGGCGCTCCTGTTCGAGTCGTGGGTCGTGGGTCGTGAGTCGGCAGAGAAGGAAGTCCGTAGTCCGTAGTCCGTAGTCCGTAGTCCGTAGAGGGATTTGTTGCGTGGTGGGAGCGAGAATGCACGTCACCGCGCCTTTCGTCCTTTCTCGCCCAGCGGCTCCCCCTTGAGGGGACTGGCCCACCCCTTCACTCGCCCGATCTTCTCGCGACTCACGACCCCCGACTCTTCGCTACACCTGTTCCCGCGACGACAACGGCACATACTGATGGCCGCTCGGCATCAGCCAACCGGCGAGGCCATAGACCGTCTCCGTCTCCATGTCGTTGCGGCGGCGGGCCTGTTGGAGGGAGATGCGGTCGGCCACACCCTGCATGGCGGCGGCGGCGCGGCTCGCCTCCTCCGCCGTCTCGTAGATCAGCTTCTCGCTCGACCGATCGGTCGGCGGCGGCACCTCCTGCATCGCGCGGGAGTACGCCTCGCGACGGCGGCGGGGCAGGAGTTCCACCACCGTATTGCTGACGCCGAGGGGATCGTTCGGGCGGAATTCGAGGATCACCGCGTAGTAGATCTTGTCCGGGTCGAGTGCCACGATCTGTTCGACTCCTCCGCTCCGCGCCCGCTACCGGGCGCTCGGCCTCCTGCAACCCGCCAATCAGTCTAGCGCGCGCTCACGATGTCGAGCGTGATGCCCATCTCGGTTGCCAGCGCGCCGAACCCGGCGCGCTCGTAGACCGAGCGGCCTTGCGCGCTGGCGTGCAGGTTGACCTGCTGGACCCCGGCGGCACGCGCGAAATCGAGGATCACGCGGACCATCAGCGACGCGACGCCGCGCCCACGCCAGGTCGGCTCGGTGTACATGTTCATGATGTAGCCCTCGCGCCCGCTGAGATCGCCCTCCTGTGGCGGGCGGCGCACGAAGACGAAGCCGCCACAGCCGATCGCCGCGCCCGCATCGTCGCAGGCGAGCCAGCCGATGAAGCGTTCGGGGGGCAGCTCCTCGGTGAAGTAGGCGCGCATCGCCGCATCCAGCGCCACCGTCCCCGCCGCATCGAGCGATCGGCCGAGATCGCGGAAGAGGCCGAAGCGCAGGGCGACCAGCGTATCCAGGTCGGCGAGGGTTGCGCGGCGGATCGTCGGCATTCAGCCCTCCTCACGGGGTGTCGCGGCGAGTCGCGCCCGGCAGACACGCTGCCGGGCCGGATCGACGCCCTAAGGATACACCAGCCGCCGCGCGACTCGCCGCGCACGCCGCCGCGAACGCCGCGACAGCGCCACGGGGGTTCGTTACAATGCGGGCGTAACGGATCGCGCGCCGATCGGGTGATCGGCGCGGGGCGGACAGAGGAGGCGAGGATGGCACTGACCTTTACGACCAAGAGCGGCGACGCGACCGGGGCGAGCGCGGACGCGCTGATCGTGCCGATCGGGGCTGGCGCGGCACTCCCGGAAGCGATCGCGGGCGCTTTCGACGGCGGCCTCGCGGGCGTGCTGACGACGCGCGGCTTCACCGGCAAGGCCGGGGAGGTCGCGTCCTTCCCGACGTTCGGGCGACTCGGCGCGGCCGCAGTGGTGCTGACCGGCACCGGCGAGCCGAGCAGCGAGAGCGGCCGCTGGGGCGAGGCGCTGCGCCGGGCCTACGGCGCGGCGATCAAGCGCGCGCGCGACGAGGGGGCGCGGACGGTCGCGGTGGCGACCCCGGCTGGCGCGAGCGCGGAGGAGATCGGCGCGATCGTCGAGGGATTGTCCCTGGCCCTCTATCGTTTCGACCGCTACAAGACCGGGGCAGCCCCCACCAGGGCGATCGAGGCGATCGAGCTCTGGGCGGAGGATGACGCGAGCGCCGCCGTGGCGCATGGCGAGGCCGTGGCGGCGGGTGTGGCGCTGGCGCGCGACCTCGTCAACACGATCAGCGACGATAAGACGCCGCCGCAGATCGCGGAGTGGGCGCAGACGGTGGCGAGCGAGGCGGGGCTGGCCTGCCGCGTCCTCGATGGCGGGGCATTGCGCGAGGGGGGTTACAACGCGATCTTGACCGTTGGCAAGGGGAGTGCCGCCGAGCCGCGCTTGGTCGAGATGATCTACGAACCGGCGGGCGGCGCGACGAAGACGATCGCGATCGTCGGTAAGACGATCACCTTCGACTCGGGCGGCCTCGACCTGAAGAGCGCCGATGGCATGTACTCGATGAAGACCGACATGGGCGGCGGCGGCTCGGTCCTCGGGGCGATGAAGGCGGTCGCGGCGCTCAAGCCGAACGTGAAGGTGATTGGCATCATGACCGCCGCCGAGAACATGCCGAGCGGCACGGCGATGCGCCCGAGCGACGTGGTGAAGGCGCTGAATGGCAAGACCTTCGAGATCGGCAACACCGACGCCGAGGGACGGATGGTGCTGGCCGACGCGGTGACGCACGCGGCGCGCGCCGGGGCCGACGAGATCATCGATCTCGCCACCCTCACCGGGGCCAAGATGGTCGCGCTCGGCAGCCTCACGGTCGGCGCGATGGGCAACGATCAGGGGCTGATGGACCGCTTCCTGGCATCTGCGGCGGCGGCGGGCGAGCGGGTCTGGCAGTTGCCGACCTGGGACGAGTATAAGGACGACCTGAAGAGCGACATCGCCGACCTCAAGAGCACCGGCAGTCGCGGGGGCGGCGCGATCACGGCGGCGCTCTTCATCGGGGAGTTCGTCGAGGGGACGCCGTGGGTCCACCTCGACATCGCCGGGAGCGCCGCGACCGCTGCGGAAGGCCCGTACACCCCGAAGGGCGCGACCGGCGTGATGGTCCGCTCGCTCCTGCGCTATCTGGAGGATGCAGGCAAGTAAGGATCCGTATTACTTTGGTGATTGCTCCCGGCGTGTGTATCGCGCCGGGAGCCTTCTCTTATTCTGAGGACTTACGCAGTTGGGGCATGCTGTATAGGTACGTTCGCACCCAATTTGTGCCGCGATCACGTTCGGCTCGTGTTCAACTGCGTAAGTCCTAATTCCAGTTGAGGAAGAACACAAAGCATATTCTTACTACAGATTGCAATGTGTCTTGGTTTTTGCTAACGTGGTCATACTTAAGCGTACCATTTTAGTAGTGTATTTCTGATGAGGCATGAATACTATGAATCGAATCATCTCTCCACCGCTTTCACAGCTTAATTCTTTGCGAACGCCGCTTAACCCAGGCGAACAACAGGTCTTGGAATTCTTTGATCGATATCTTCCACAAGATTGGGAGATCTATATCCAGCCGCATCTTAACGGACTTCGACCTGATTTTGTCCTCTTGAATCCCAACGTCGGTATTGCTGTGTACGAGATCAAGGACTGGAACCTTGACGCGATGCACTACAGAATGCGGTCTCGTACTGGCTTGTCTCCTGAATTATTGGTAGAAGACCGCGATGGCAAGCAATTCAAACGTCGAGACAATCCGATTGATAAAATCAATGAATATAAGCACGCGATTTTAGACTTATACTGTCCACGTTTACAAATCCGCGCCATTGACAATCCTAGGCTCATCGCAGTGGTAACTGCTGGTGTCATCATGACCGGAGCCAAAACCCCGCGCGTAGAAGAATTATTAGAACCGTCGCGACGACACTTTAAAATGCTCAGTGAGCCTCGTTACTATCCCTTGGTTGGTAGTGATGTGTTCGAAGATGGTGACGTTTTCAGAGCCTTTCCTGAAAGTGCTCGTTCTTCTTCTTACCTAATGAGCGCGCAATTTGCTGACGACCTTCGTTCGTGGCTGATTGAACCGGATGTGGCGGTGGTGCAACGTCAACCGCTTGTTCTCGATTCGAGACAGCGTGCGCTTGTAACCGGGCGCACGCCCACCGGCTATCGACGCATAAAAGGCCCAGCAGGTTCAGGTAAATCCCTCATTCTTGCAGCACGAGCAGCACAACTATCCGCTGAGGGTCGCGACGTACTCGTAGTCACATTTAACCAGACACTCTGGCACTATTTACGCGACCTTGCTGTCCGTTATCCAGTTCCTGGGCGCCGCTTAAGTGAACATGTCACATGGTGCCACTTTCATGAGTGGTGTAAGCGTGTTTGCGTAGAGGCCGACTTTGAAGAAGAGTATCGTTCCCTTTGGTCAAGGGCAGATGATGCAGCAGACCCTCTCGATGAAATATTACAGTATCAATTACCGAGGCTAGTAGATCGCGCACTAATTGCCAATCGCGCTCAAGTCACAATGTATGATGCTCTTCTTGTCGATGAAGGACAGGACTTCAATCTTGATTGGTGGAAGTTGCTTCGTAAAGTAATTCGCAAGGATGGAGAGCACTTACTTGTAGCTGATGAAACACAAGACCTTTATGACCAAGCCAAATACTGGACAGACGAAAAAATGACGGGCGCTGGTTTTCCTGGTGGACAGTGGGCAAGCCTGACCACTAGCTATCGCCTTCCGCCGAAACTTATCCCATTACTGCGCGACTTTGCAGGGCGTTACTTGCCAGCTCATTCGCTTAATCTTCCGCAAGAAGAACAGTTAACACTCTCACTCTATCCCGTCCATCTACGCTGGGTCCAGGTTTCAGCAACGTATGCCGCTGAGACATGCGTTGAAGCAATCAACGATCTGCATACGAGCACCTCTGATATTCTTGCTTATCCCGACATAACACTCTTAACCCAATCGCATGAATCAGGTTTGGAGTGTGTAAAGTTACTCCGTATGAAAGGGATTCAATGCGCTCATGTTTTCGGCAATACCTACCATGAAAAGCAAAATAGAAAGCGTGCCTTTTATATGGGAGATTCTAGAGTCAAGGCATCTACCATTCACAGCTTCAAGGGCTGGGAAACAAAAGCGCTAGTAATACATATTGGTTCGATGGCCGATCAGCGTGCTCTTGCGACTACCTATGTTGGCTTGTCTCGATTAAAACGGCACGAGCAGGAAAGTTTTCTGACTGTCGTATGTTCAGCGCCAGAATTGGAAGCATACGGACGAACATGGTCGAACTTTGAAAAGCGTTAAGTCATACACAGAACATGTTGCGCTGAGATTTGTGATTCCCGGTATGCTACACTCTGGACAGCAATCCCGATATGTCCGTACACCTACGATGAGGCGAGAACGATGGCGCTGACGAATGAGCAAGTCGAGCATGTGGCGATGCTGGCCCGCCTGGGGCTGAGCGATGAGGAGCGCGAGCGGATGCGCGAGCAGCTCTCCTCGATCCTCGAACACATCGACCAACTGCGCTCCGTCGATACCTCGAACGTGCCGCCGACCGCGCAGGTGATCCCGCTCGGGCCGACGTTGCGCGAGGACGTGGTGCAGCCGTCGCTAACCATCGATCAGGTGCTCGCCAACGCCCCGCGTACCGAGGGCGGATTTATCAAGGTGCGGGCGATTCTGGACTGAACGAGTCGTGAGTCGTGAGCCGTGAGAATAAATTCCTGGTCGGTGGTTCGTAGTCCGTAAAGGCTTCGATCTACAGGGATCACCGAGCAACAGAACCGTGCCGCTACTCACGACCCACGACTCACGACTGCTAAAGAGGAAGCTGTGGCCGAAGAGTTGACCTATCTCTCGATCGACGAGGCACGCGGCCTGCTCGATCGGCGCGAATTGAGCTGCGTGGAGCTGACCGAGGCGCATCTGCGGCGCATCGAGGCGGTCGAGGATCGCGTCAAGGCGTTCATCACGCGCACGCCGGATCTGGCGCTGGAACAGGCCCGCCTCGCGGACGACCGGATACGAGCGGGCAACGCCGCCACCTTCACCGGCATCCCGGTCGCGCTGAAAGATGTCCTCTGCACGCACGACGCCCCCACGACCGCCGGCTCGCAGATCCTGCGCGAGTTCCTGCCCCCCTACGACGCGACCGCTGTCGCGCGGCTCCGGGCGCAGGGCGCGGTCTTCGTCGGCAAGGCGAACACCGACGAGTTCGCGATGGGCTCCTCGACCGAGAACTCCTCGTTCTTCACCACGCACAATCCGTGGGATCTGGCGCGCGTGCCGGGCGGCTCCAGCGGCGGTTCGATCGCGGCGGTCGCGGCGGGCGAGGCGCTGGTCGGACTCGGCTCGGAGACGGGCGGCTCGGTGCGGCAACCGGCGGGCTTCTGCGGCATCGTCGGTCTGAAGACGACCTACGGGCGGATCAGCCGCTACGGCCTGATCGCCTTCGCCTCCAGCCTCGACCAGATCGGCCCCGCCACCCGCTCGGTCGCCGACTGCGCGCACCTCCTCGGCGCGATCGCGGGGGCCGACCCGCGCGATGCGACCTCCGCCCCGGAAGGGGTGCCCGATTACCGCGCCGCGCTGACCGGCGATATTCGCGGACTGCGCGTTGGCGTGCCCCGCGAATACTTCGAGATGGGGCTGCAAGAAGGGGTGGCTAGCGCGACGGATGCGGCGCTGCGCGTCCTCGAAGGGCTCGGCGCGACGCTGGTGCCGATCAGCCTGCCATCGAGTGGCATGGCCCTCCCCGTCTACTACATCATCGCCCCGGCAGAGGCGAGCGCCAACCTCGCGCGCTTCGATGGCGTGAAGTACGGCCTCTCGATCGAGCAGGATTCGCTGCTAGCGACCTATCTGGCGAGTCGTGGTGCGGGCTTCGGCCCGGAAGTGAAGCGCCGGATCATGATCGGCACCTACGCCCTCTCGTCCGGCTACTACGATGCGTATTATGTCAAGGCGCAACAGGTCCGCACGCTGATCAAGCAGGAGTTCGACGTCGCCTTCGGCCTTGGCGAGAACGCGGCGGGGGTTGACGTGATCGTCGCTCCGACCTCCCCGACGACGGCGTTCAAGATCGGCGAGCGCAGCGACGATCCGCTGGCAATGTACCTGGCCGACGTGCTGACGATCCCCGCCAATCTGGCCGGGATCCCGAGCGTGGCGATCCCCTGCGGCTTCGCGGAGGGCTTGCCGGTCAGCTTGCAGATCATGGGGCCGGCTTTCGCGGAGGAGCGCATCCTCCGTGTGGCCGAGGCCTACGAGCGCGCCACCGACTGGGCGACCCGCCGCCCGCCGCTCGATGCGCTGCCCGTGGGAGCCTGAGCCGATGACAGAGCGCACGATCGACCGTACCAGGGGCGCGACGAAGCCGAAAGCCGTGCCCCCGTCTGCGCGGCGCGGCGCGACCGCTACGACAGTGAAAACCGCGCCGCGTCGGTCGCCTGGCGTGTCGGACGGCTCGCGCGCTTCGGTGGAAGAGGGTTTCCTCTGGTTCCTGGCGATCGGACGCCGGGGGATCGTCGTCGTCCTGGCGCTGGCGGTGCTGGTCATCTTCACCGCCGGGGTCTTCGAGCAGCGGTGGAAAGAGCGCCAGATCCAGGCACAAGTCGCGGCGCAACAGGCCAGCCTGGAAGCGGCGCAGGCGCGCAACGCGCAGTTGCAGGGGCAACTCGCCGAGTCCGATCCCGCCGCCTACCGCGCCTGGGTCGAGGACACCGCACGCCGCCAGCTCAGCCTCGGCTATGCCGGCGAGACGATCTTCCTGGTGAACTGGACCACGCCGACGACTGCAGCCGCGACCGCGAGCCCCGCCCCCACACCGGCGGCGGCCAGCGCCACGGCGACGCAGCCGCAGGGCGAGGCCCACTGGCGACAGTGGTTACGACTGATCTTCGGCGATTAGCGCCTTTGCAGAACCGTAGAGAATATTCATGAGAGGCGTGCAGGGTACACGCCTCTCGCCCTATCCGACCGCTCGCGGCACACGCCCTGCAACGAAGCTTGAGAAGATGGAGGTGCTGAGACTATGAGTTCGACAGCGGCGGGGCGCATGGCGGGTATCGTGGTGCAGTTGCGGCAAAATCCGGGCGTGGTCGGCGGATTGCCGGGCGAGGAACGGACGATGGCGGAGGCGGCGCTCGGTGGTGCGACCGCCCAGGAGATCGCGCAGGAGCACGAGGTCAGCGTCGAGGCGGTCTGGGCGACGCTCAGCAACGTCGCGCGACTGGCGAGCAGCACCGGCACCGCGCGGACGGTCGAGATCGGCGGCCTCGGCAGCGACACCGATCCGGGCATCCACGGCGGCTACGACGATACCGGCTTCGTCGCGCTCGACGCCGATCCGCCGGACCCCACGAGCGAAGGGGCACAACACGGTGGGGACAACACCCCGCACAGTCGCGCCCGATCCTGATACAGACTATCGCGCAACCCGCGACGAAAACGCGCTGGTGGCATCTCGCGTAGCCAGGCCACCGAGGGTTTCGATGCTCTCCTACGATCACCTATTGCCATCGCCCTGGCTCGAATCGAATGGTGAGCCACTTATTCGTGGTCGACCGATGTTGGCTCCCGGCGTGGCGCGGCTATCCACGCATCGCGGAAGCAGGCACCGTGTCCGACTACGAGCGTGCCTGTGCGATCGACGAACCGCTCGGCCTGCTCACCGTCGGGACCGGGTATGGACTGGTCCTCGGCGATGAGCCGCTGTCGACAACGTGGCAGCCCGACAATGCTCGTCGTGGTGGGATGATCGTGCACTGGCGTTATGGTCCAGATGGGCCGACGACCATCGCGGCGCTCGCGCGGTTGCCCGACGATATCTGGAACTTGGAAGCATTCTCGCTCCCTCTCCCGAGCGGACAGGCGAAGGTCTTCGATAGCGCCCATGGCGGCGAGCGAGAGCGGGCGACGCTCACCCTGACGCTCATCCCAGGCACATATCGGCTCGAAACAGCGGAGTACGCGCCCGGTGCCGACCTCGCACTACTGCTGCATCGGCTCACCTGGGTCGAAGCCGCGCCCGATCAACGGTACGATTAGCGCACCCCTATCGTTCTGCTCAATCCGCCAGGATATTGTGCACTCCTATCCGATTGACAAATTAGAACATATGATCTATTCTCATCGTACTGACGCGGCTGATGTACGTATGATTCGATGATGAGGGGCGGGGTGAGCAGAAATACCCGTGATTCCGGTGGTTATCTCTCGCCCGCCTTGAGCATCCTGGTCGCCCTCCTCCTGGCGCTCGGCGTCATCGTTTTCCAGGAGACGCGCACGCCCGCCATGACCCTGCTTGGCGTCGCCGCCGCGCCGCTCGCGGTCGGGGCGTCCGGCGCGATCGGCACCCCACAGGCGGCCATCGTCGCGGCGGCACCGACCGCCACCCCGACTCCGCCGCCGCCGATCAACGCCCGCGTGGGACTCCAGGTGGGCCATTGGCAGGCCGCCGACCTCCCCGCCGAACTGGCGAGCCTCCGCACGGAGACCGGGGCGAGCGCGGGCGGCTATGAAGAGCTGGACCTCAATCTCCAGATCGCCCGGCAGGTCGCGGCGCTCCTGAAGGCGCGCGGCATCACGGTCGATCTCCTCCCCGCCACGATCCCGCCCGGCTATCGCGCCGATGCGTTCGTGGCGATCCACTGCGACTACAACAACGATCCCGCGATGAACGGCTTCAAACTGGCACGTTACGGCGACAGCAGCAACCCCACCCGCGACGATGCGCTGCTGCGCGCCATCGCGAGCATCTACGGCGCGACGACCGGCCAATCGACCGATCCGCACATCACCCGCGCGATGACCTACTACTATGCCTTCAACAGCGGCGCGTTCGCGCACGCCATCGTGCCGCAGACGCCGGGCGTGATCATCGAACTTGGTTTCCTCACCAACGCGAGCGATCGCGCGCTGCTCGTCGGGGCGCAGCCGACGGTCGCGACGGGTCTGGCACAGGGGATTATCGGCTACCTCAGCAGTCGGTAGGGGCAAGTCCGTGGCCCGTGGTTCGTGGTCCATAGTGGCGGGGTGATAGAGGGAGAGACGGGTCCGGCCCGCGCCGTGTGGGGCGCGGGCCGGACGATCGGGGGCCGTGGGGGGTAGCCGGGATGTTAGTCGGCGGTGGGGGCGCTGGCGGCGAGCGCGTCGCGCAGCACCGGTGGCATCGCCTTGGCGACCGGCGTGGGCGTGACGAAGCGCGCCACCAGATCGCCCTGCGCGCTGACGCCCAGTTTGTCGAAGAGGAGGCCGAAGCGCTCGGCGAGGTGCCCGGTGATCGTCGCCTTCAAAGCGTCCGGCAACTGCCAGAACTCCTGCTTGAACGGCCCGAAGCCGCGCTTGCGCGTGGTGTAATAGAACTGCTGATCGGTCATCCCCGCCTTCCGCTCGTCGGCGTGGTGCGCCGCGAGGTGCGCGTAGATCCGGTCGCGGAAGTCCTCCGGCAGATCGTCGTAGATCATGTTCTGGAAGCCGGTGGCGAGATGGACCTCGATCGCGTTCCGCTCGGGGAACTTGTCGAACGCCTCCTCTGGGAGGGTGGACGCGCCGTGCTGCACCGCGCCGCCCATCCCGTACCCTCGCGCCGCCGTCGAGAGCGCGCCCAACGCATCCAGATTCAGGCTGACCTCCGCGATCGTGCCGTCCGGCAGGACCACGCCGCCGTGGCTGGTGCCGGTCTGCACGCTGATCTTGCTGATCGGGGCCAGATCCGCGCCGAGCGCCGCGAGCGCGGGCACGTAGCCGGCCATGAACGCTTCCAGGTCTTCCGGCGTGCTGTCCTGCGCGCCAACCTCGCCGATCTCGCCACCGACCGACACGGTCACGCCCGCCGGTTCGAGTTCGCGGATCAGCGCGGTCATCTCGGCGGTGTAGCGGTAATTGAGTTCCTGCCGCTCGGCCTCGGTCGGCTTATCCAGATCGACGAGGGTCGAGGCGTCGATGTCGATGTTGTAGAAGCCGCAATCGACCGACTCGGCGATCAACTTGCGGAGCCCGGCCAATTCCGCCTCGGGATCCTGCTTATACTTCTTGGCGTTCAACTGCTGGTGGTCGCCCTGGATGAAGAGGGGGCCGCGATACCCCTCGCGCAGGCCGGCGGCGAGCATGACCAGCGCGAACTCGGCGGGGCGCTGCTCGGTGTAGCCCATCTCCGAGCGGGCGATCTCGAAGAGGAATTGCTGCGTCCCCTTCGCCTGGGCGACCCGGATGACCGTGCGCGCGAAATCGTAGGACATCGCGCGGACATTGATCGCGGGCGTGGTCGCATGGTCGAACGCGCCACGCCCGGCCGCCATGTAGAGATCGTGGATCGACGCTGGGTAGAGTCCGACCGTCTGCGCGGTCGTCCAGATGATCCAGCGCGCCGCCGCCTTGACCGGTCGCGGCCCGAAAACGGCGCTATAGGCGAGGCGATCGGTGATGTCCCCTTGCAGCGCCGCCTCATCGATGACATCGATCGTCTCGCCATCGATCACGAGCACCCCTTCGAGGGTCGCGAGCAACGCGGGAATACTCTCGCTGATATAGGTCATCGACCGTACTCCTCTCCCAGTTGTACCCGCACACGGGCCATCGGTCGCCCGGCGGGTCCGGTTCATCGGCCCTATTATACCGGCAAGCGCCATGCCGCAAAACAGCGCCCGGCGGCCGCAGTCCCGGCAAGGAGGATACAGGAACGATGTTAACGGAAACCTTCATCGGCACAGCGCACCCGCAGTTCCCCGACATCGGCAAGATCGCCGTGCTGCGCGCCAACCGGATCGGGGACTTTGTCGTCACCCTGCCCGCATTGGCGGCGCTACGGGCGGCGTATCCCCGGGCCAAAATCGTCCTGCTCGGGCGGCGCTGGCACGCGGACTTCCTGACGGGACGCCCCGGCCCGATCGACCGGGTCGTGCCGATCCCGCCCTATCACGGGGTCGGCGAGCCGGAGGAGCACCAGGATGACCCGGCACTCCTCGACCCCTTCTTCGCGTCGATGGCTGCGGAGCGCTTCGATCTGGCGCTCCAGATCCACGGCGGCGGCGGGAACTCCAACCCCTTCATCGGGCGGCTCGGCGCGCGCCACACGGCGGGACTGCGCGCGGATGGCGCGCCGCCGCTCGATCGCTGGCTCCCGTACGTGCGCGATCAGGTCGAGATCGCACGCTATCTGGAGGTGGTCGGGCTGGTCGGGGCCGCGCCGGTCGGGCTTCAACCGCAACTCACGGTCACGGCGGCGGATCGGGCCGAGGCGCTGGCGCTCCTGCCATCCGATGACCGTCCCCTCGTCGCCATCCATCCGGGCGCGACCGATCCACGCCGCCACTGGTCCGCCACGCACTTCGCCGCCGTGGGCGACCAGCTGGTGGCACGCGGCGCGCGGATCATCCTCGTTGGCGATGCCGGGGAGCGTGCCCTGACGGCGACCGTGGCGGGGCTGATGGCCGCACCGCCGCCCGACCTCGCGGGGCGCTTGCATCTCGGCGGGCTGCTCGGCCTGCTGGCACGCTGCCAGCTGGCGATCGGCAACGACTCGGGGCCGCTCCATCTGGCGGCGGCGGTCGGCACGGCCACCGTCGGCATCTACTGGGGGCGGAACCTGCTGCACTATGGGCCGCTCGGTCGCGCGCGCCACCGCCCGCTCGCGTCGTGGCGCGGCAATTGCCCGATCTGCGGGGCCGACGCCGACGCAGGCTGCGACCATCACGTCTCCTGGGTCGATGACGTGCCGGTATCCGCGGTAGTGGACGCCGCCCTGTCGCTGCTCGCGCAGGGTCGAGAACGTGCGGAATATCCTTAAGGTCGAAGGAGGACGGCGATGTGCGGACGTTATACGCTGCAACAGGCCGAGCAACTCCCTTTGCGCTTCGAGGCAAGCGCCACCCCCGAGGTGCGCGCGGCGCTGACCCCGCGCTTCAACATCGCGCCGACCCAGGCGGTGCCGATCGTCACCGAGGCGCAGGCCGGGGGGCGCGCGATCGAGTTCGCCGACTGGGGCCTGACGCCCCACCGTTCCGGCGGGGGTAAGCGCTTCCTCGCCTTCAACGCCCGCGCTGAGACGCTGACGGAACGCCCGCTCTTCCGTGGGCTGTTGCCGCGCTCGCGCTGCCTGATCCCCGGCGACGGCTTCATCGAGTGGCAGAAGGTCGGGAAGGCGCGCGATCCCTTCTACTTCGGCCTGGACGATGGGGCGCTCTTCGCCTTCGCCGGGCTGCTCGACCGCTGGATCGATCAGGACGGGCAGTCGCACGCCGCCTGCACCATCATCACGACCGCGCCGAACGATCTCGTCGGACGGATCCACGATCGGATGCCGGTGATCCTCCCGCGCGACGCCGAGGACGACTGGCTCGACCCGCGAACGAAGACGAGCGCCGCGCTCCTGCCCTTCCTCACATCCTACCCCGCCGCGCCGATGAAAACGTGGTCGCTCGATCGCGCGATCAACAGTAGCAAGGCCGACGACCCGACCCTGATCCAGGCCCAGGCGTGACGACGCAGCCGTTCCAGATCGCGAGCGTTCCCACGATCGAAGAACGACGCTACCAGTGAGCAGGCGGGACAAGACGTGCGCCGGACAGGGAGAAAACGGCTTCAGTGACGAAGGGGTACACTCATTGAGGCAGCCGCGCCGTATGCAGACGATACATGCCCCCATTGTTGCGTACTCGCTTGACTTCGTGGTGATTAAAGGTGGCTGATCAGCAGCCAGCGATTCAGGCCATCCGGGGTGCGCGCGTAGTCGAGGGCGTCGAGGGCGTCGCGCGCGAGGGCGAGGCCGAAGCCCCCCTCGGGGAGCTGGGCGATCTGCACCTCATCGAGCGGGACGCGCGGGGGCACCGGGCGCGGCTCGTAGGGTCGACCATGATCGGTGAACGCCGCCTCGAGCCGATCGGGCCAGGCGCGCAGGACCAGCATCAGCGGTCCCGGTGCGTCCTCGGCATAGGCGTGACGGATGATGTTCCCGCCGATCTCGATCGTCGCCGTGGCAAAACGCGCCCGCTGCTCCGCCGTGGGATGGACCGTCGCCTCGCGGTCGATCGTCGCCCAGAAGCGGTCGAAGACGGCGTGTAGAACCGGCAACGATGCGGGCGTCGCCGGGCCACTCACGAACTCCTCGATGAGCGGGTATCTGTCGCCCGGTTCCTCAATAGCCAGCGAGGGCCTCCTCCACCGTCTTGTAGGGCTTGAGGACGCGATCGAGGGTGGTGAGTTGCAGGATGGTGCGCGCCTGCTCGGCGGGGCGCGCGAGGCGCAGATCGCCGCCCGCGAGGCGCGTCGCTTTCAGTCCGCTGACGAGGCTACCCAGCCCGGTACTGTCGATGAACTCCACCTCGGCCAGATCGACGACGAGGCGCGTGTTGCCGACCGCGACCGCTGCGGAGAGATCCTGCCGCACCTCCGCCGCCGAGAGGAGATCGAGTCGCCCGGACAACTTCACGATCGCCGTGCCGCCAGACTGTGGCTCTACCGTCACCTGCATACTGATTCCCCCACGGTGAGGTCACTGTTCCGGTGAGAAGCCGACTGCGCGCCTCACCCCGCATACGCGCACAAGTGTACCGCGACTTCACGAGTGAACGCGACCGCGCAGACTAGCCAATTCGTCCAGGGTATGCGGATGGCCCCGGCACATCTACCGGGGCCACCAACAGCTTTACAGCGCCACGCAAACAGGTTGACCCGTGCTGGTATCCGGGGATTGCACTACCCCTGAAGAGCACACTGCCCGCCTGCGCGGGCTGGGGTCGGGCGAGCCAAGCATTCCGGGCGGTGCTTCAGGTTCAGGATGCTTATGCGGCGGGCGACACCGTTGCCATACCCATGATCGTATCGTGATAGCCGCAATTCTCGCAGCGGACCACGATGTCACGGGTCTGCTGATCGAGCACCGCGACCGCGACGAGGTGGCCGCATTCCGGGCAGATGATCCGATACTGCCCGCCCGCGTGGGTGCTGCCGAGCGCGCTCGGATAGCGTGCGAAAAAGATTGCCAGTTGATCGTCCGCCATCTCGACCTCCCCGCTCTTGTCCCGTCGGCCTCCGTCAACCGTGCCGCCACGCGACCGCACATCAGGTGCCGTTCGGGCCTTGCCCCTGCTCACGCCGCGCTCAGTCGTCCACACCATCGGTACCGGTCGAGACGAGATCGGGCACCGGATCGGCGGTGCGGCGCACCGGGATACCGTTCCGCGCGGCCCCGGCCCCGGCCTCGCGCCGCACCGGGCGCGCGGGGCGACCGTTCGCGTCGGGCGCGAGCACGGCCGGCGGTTGCCCGGTCACCGACCAGAAGAGCGGCGTCCCTTCATCCCAAGAGGAGAGGAGCGCGGCGGCGCGCGGGCTGCCGGTCAGCGCCAGATGCCGCTCCAGCAGCGTGCGAATCTCCCCCATCTCGGCGGAGCCACGCGCCACCCGCGCCAGGATGATGCCATCACGGCTGCACCGCTTCTCGAACGTCTCCTCTTCATCGAGCACCCAGGCACGCCCGGCGCTCAGCCCGGCGGCGAAGTTGCGCCCGGTCGGGCCGAGGACCAGCACCGTGCCGCCCGTCATGTACTCGCAGCCATGATCGCCGACCCCTTCGACCACCGCCGTCGCGCCGCTGTTGCGGACCGCGAAGCGCTCGCCCGCCGCCCCGGCGACGAACAGCTCGCCACCCGTCGCGCCGTAGATGACCGTGTTCCCGATCAGGACCGGACGCCGCCCGATGGAGGCTTCGGCGGTGACGAAGCCGGGCACCGGCCTGATCGTCAGCAGCCCGCCGGACATGCTCTTGCCGACGTAGTCGTTCGCCTCGCCGGTCAGGTGCAGCGCCAGCCCCGCGACGCAGAACGCGCCGAAGCTCTGCCCCGCGCTCCCGGTCAGCGCGACTTCGATCGGCTGCGGGCGCGTGCCGCCAGAGGGCAGCAAGGCCACCCGCCGCGCGATCTCGCCGGCCAGCTCCGCGCCGGTCGCGCGGTCGCGGTTGCGAATCGAGGCACTGATCCGCGCCGGGCCAACCCCGGCCAGCGCCGTCTTGGCGCGATCGGTCAGGTAGTCCGCGAGCGGCGTGTAGTGCTTCGGACGCCGCCAGCTCGGGTCGTGCCGCACCGGCTTGCCCGCCGGGGGCGGGGCCAGCAGGGCACCGAAGTCGAGGGTCGCCAGCCGTCCGCGCAACTGCTGTGTGGTGAGCAGGTTGACGCGCCCGACCGCCTCATCGAGCGAACCGAGGCCCAGCTCCGCCAGGAGCGCCTGCACCCCCTCCGCCAGCCAGGTGAAGTAGCGAACCACCCCTTGCGGCGTGCCGGTGAACTTCGCGCGCAGATCCTCGCGCTGGGTCGCGATCCCGGCGGGGCAGGTGTTCAGGTGGCACTGCCGCGCCATGTCGCAGCCGATCGCCACTAGCGCCGCCGTGCCGAAGCCGTAGTCCTCCGCACCGAGCGCCGCCGCGATCACCACGTCACGCGCCGTTCGCAGGCCACCATCGGTCCGCAGGCGCACGCGGCTCCGCAGGCCATTCCGCAGGAGGGTCTGCTGTGCCTCGGCAAGGCCCAACTCCCACGGCAGCCCCGCACCCTTGATCGAGGAGAGGGGCGACGCGCCGGTGCCGCCGCTGTGGCCACTAATCAGGACGTAGTCGGCCCCGGCCTTCGCCACACCCGCCGCGATCGTGCCGACGCCGCCGGTGGCGACGAGCTTCACGCCGATCTGTGCGTGCGGGTTGACCGAACGCAGGTCGTAGATCAGCTGCGCCAGATCTTCGATGCTGTAGATGTCGTGGTGGGGCGGCGGCGAGATCAGCTGCGTGCCGGGGACGGCGTGGCGTAGCCGGGCGATCAGCGCCGTCACCTTGTGCGCGGGGAGTTGCCCGCCCTCGCCCGGCTTGGAGCCCTGCGCCATCTTGATCTCGATCTCGTCCGCGTGGACGAGGTATTCCGCCGTCACACCGAAGCGCGCCGAGGCGATTTGCTTGATCCGGCTGTGCCGCCGCAGGCCGTCCGGCTGGGGGCGATACCATTCCGGGTCTTCGCCGCCCTCGCCGCTGTTGGAGCGCCCGCCCATCAGGTCGGCCCCCGCCGCCAGCGTCGTGAACGCCTCCGGGCTGAGCGCACCGAGCGACATCGCCGTGACGATGAAGCGCTGCCGCAGCGACTCGACCGACTCGACCTCCTCGATCGGCAGCGGCGCGTAGGCCGGGGCGAGACGCAGCAGATCGCGCAGGGCGAGCGGGGCCTCCGAATCGGTGGTGGTTAACTCCTCGAAGCGGGCTGCGAGGGGGGGCAGGGCCGCTTCCTCCGCCGCGGCCATCTTCTGCAACGACTTGACGAGCACCGGCGTGTAGGCGTGGCGCTCGCCGTCGCGGCGATAACGCACGAAGCCGTAGTCCGGCAGCGGAGCCTTGCCGCCGCCCGCCGCGACCGCCTCGGCGGCGCGGGCCGTCTCGTAGCGCGCCGCCACATCCATCGCGATCTCGTCCAGCCCGATCCCGCCGATCGGCGAGGGGGTGTTGGGAAAGTAGGTGTCGATCAGTTCCCGCCCGAGGCCCAGCGCCTCGAAGAGGCCCGACCCCTGATAGCTGCGGACCGTCGAGATCCCCATCTTGCTCAGGAGCTTCAGCAACCCCTCCTCGGTGCCGCCGATGAAGCGCGCCGCCGCCTCGGCGGGGGTGCCGAGATGCCCCTCCGCCACGATCGCCTGCACGCTGGCGAAGGCCAGCCACGGGCAGACCGCCGCCGCGCCGTAGGCGAGTAGGAGGGCGACGTGTTGCGTCGTCCAGGCGTCGCCCGCCTCCGACACGATCTCCGCCGCCATGCGCCGCCCCGCGCGGATCAGCCCCTGATGGACCGCGCCGACCGCGAGCAGCGAAGGGATCGCCGCCAGGCCGTCGTCGCCGACGTAGCGATCGCTAATCACGACGATCGTCGCGCCGCGATCGATCGCCGCCAGCGCCGCCTCTTGCAGGGTGTCCAGCGCGCCGCGCAGTGCCTCGCCGCCGCCGCTGGCATCGAAGAAGGCCGGGAGGGTCACGGTCGCCTCGCCGCCATCGCGCAGTCCCCACTCCGCGAGGCGGAGGAGGTGGGCGGGCGACAGGAGCGGGCTCTTGAGGTGGACCAGCTTACCGACGGCGGGTCCGGCGACCAGCAGCCCGTCGCGCGGGCCGAGGTAGGTGTCCAGCGCCATCACCGCCCGCTCGCGGATCGGATCGATCGGCGGGTTGGTCACCTGGGCGAAGCGCTGGCGAAAGTAATCGCCGAGGCCGCGCGGCTTGTTCGACAGGATCGCCAGCGGGGCGTCGTCGCCCATCGACCAGAGCGCCTCGTGTCCGCCCTCGCCCACCGCCGTGAGCGACAGGCGCAGATCCTCGGCGTTGTAGCCGTAGTGCCGCTGGAGACGCAGCAATTCATCCGGCGCGACCGGCTCCGCCGCGTCGTCGTGCGCAGCGGGCGGATCGAGCGTGATGTGCCGCCCGGCGACCCATTCGCCGTACGGGTGACGCGCGGTCAACACATCGAGGATTTCGTCATGGTGGTAGAGCTGCCCGACCTCCAGATCGACCGCGATCATCTGACCGGGGCCGAGGCGTCCCGACTCGAGGACGGCGGAGACTTCGTCGCCCGCCGTCTCCAGCACACCCACCTCGGAGGCGACGACCAGCAGGCCATCGGCGGTGAGGCGGTAGCGCGCCGGGCGGAGGCCGTTGCGATCGAGCGCCGCGCCGATCGCAACGCCGTTCGACACCACCAGCGCGGCGGGGCCGTCCCACGGCTCGACGAGCGGGGCGTAGTATTCGTAGAAAGCGCGACGCGAAGCGGAAAGCTCGGGGTTGCCCTCCCAGCCCTCGCCGACGAGGACGGCCAGCGCCTCGATCGGCCCGGCTCCGGCGCGGACGAGCACTTCCAGCATGTTGCGGACGAGCACTTCCAGCATGTTATCGAGGGAGGTCGAGTCACTGCCCCCCTCCTGGATGATCGGCACGAGGCCCGGCACCCTGTCTCCCCAGGCCCCGCCGGTCAGCGTCGCCTCGCGGGCGACGGTCCAGCGACGGTTCCCCTGCACGGTGTTGATCTCGCCGTTGTGCGCCAGGAAGCGGAACGGCTGCGCGAGGGTCCAGGTCGGGGCGGTGTTGGTGCTGTAGCGCTGGTGGAACATCGTTAGCGCCGTCTCGAAGCGCGCATCGGCCAGATCGGGGTAGAACGAGGCGAGATCGCCCCCGGCGAGCAACCCCTTGTAGACGATGGTGCGCGCCGAGAGGGAGACGACGTAGAGGTCGCGCCCGGCGGCGAGCGCCCCGCGCTCGGCCTCGCGCCGCGCCAGCGTCAGCAACCGCTCGAACTCGTCCACCTGCACGGCGGCGGGGCGACGGACGACGAGTTGGATCATCCCCGGCAGCGCCGCGCGGGCCTCGTCACCGAGGACTTCCGGACGGATCGGCAAATCGCGCCAGGCGAGCGGGGCGAGATTTTGCGCGGCCAACGCCTCCTCGAAGCTCGCGCGGCAGGCGGCAAGCGCCGCAGGGTCGTCGCGCGTGATGAAGATGGTGCCGAGGGCGAGATCGCCGAGCGGCGGCACCGCCTCACCGGCCAACTCGGGGAGCTGCGCGCAGAGGAACCGGTTCGGCACCTGCGTCAGGATGCCCGCCCCGTCGCTGGTCCGCGCATCGGCCCCGACCGCGCCGCGATGGGCGAGGTTGTCCAGCGCGCGCAGGGCGGAGGTCAACGCCCGTCGCCCCGGCGTGCCGCTGATGTCGGCGACGAAGCCCATGCCGCAGGCATCGTGCTCGTAGAGCGGGTTGTAGAGTCCGGTCAGGCCCTGTGACTGGCGTAGCGCCGAGGCGATCGGTTCCATTGCGCGATTCTCCTGCTCGTGGGCGCCGGCGGTGCGGCGCAGCATCGCTCGTTCCATCGGGCCAGATCCCCGCGTCCACGAAAGGCGGGGCCACCGGACCGGTCGGCCAAGGGCTCGGTCACTGGCGGGGCGGCGCTGGCCCGCGTCGATCGTTGCGCTATCGTGGAACAGCAGGGGTGGGATCGCCGCTGATCCCGGCGTTGCTCCGGGTGGGTACGCCCGCCCTGGCGGAGGGGCGCGCCCACCCTACGGTCGGAGCGCCGCGGGTTTCGCGTCGGCGTCGGTGTCGCGCGCGCGCAGCGTCTCGAGCATGTGATCGCGGCTGCTGGTGAGGTGTTCGCACAGGATCGTGCGGGCGGCAGCGCCGTCCCCCGCACGGAGCGCGTCGACCACCTGCTGATGCTGGTCGATGATTTCGACCGAATCGAGGAAGGGCTCGTGGATCGCGGAGAAGAGTAACCGCAGCGGGCCGCAGAGCTCGGTCCAGGTGCGGAGGAGGCGCGGATTCCGCGTCGCCTCGCAGAGGAGTTCGTGGAAGTGGAGATCGAGCCCCAGGCGCGGTGCGAACTGGATGCGCCCGGTAGCGGCGAGGGCGTTAAGGTCGTCCACGACCGCTTGCAACGCCTCCAGCTCATCGGCGGTGATCAGCGTCGTGGCCTGCTCGACGGCGTAGCCTTCCAGCGCCACGCGCAGCCCGTAGATGTCGCGGATCTCATCGAGGCTCGGGTTCACCACCGTCGTGCCGCGATGCGGGGCGGTGACGACCAAGCCCTCCTGTTCCAACTGGCGTAGGGCCTCGCGCAGGGTGCCCCGACTGACGCCGAGCCGCGTGGAGAGATCGGTCTCCCGGATCCGCTCGCCCGCCGTGAAACCGCCACCGATCAGCGCCTGCCGCAACCGCGCCAGCACTTCGTCGCGCAGCGGGATATAGGTTGCCGGGAACAGCTCGCTACCGATCGTCACGCCCACCACCCCTCGCTCCACCTCGCCATTCTGGCGAATGTCGACGTGCTGAATGTCAACATTCGACCGGAAGTGGGAGTATAGGAGCGATGGGGGGTACTGTCAAGGCTTTTTCGCCCGCTTTTCAGGCATTCGAGACGGGTACATCGTGCGCGATGACACGCGCGGCAGCCATCGAGGAGGTTGCAACCGCGCGCGCGGCTGCGGGGTCGGGAGCGTTACGGGAAGTCTACACAGTGCCGTGTCACGGATGCCCGACACCGCCCTGGTACAATTCGTCTGCTGCCGCCCGGCGCGGCACCGAGCGTCGCACACCGAGGGACGGGAGGAGCGCCGAGAGCCGATGCCGATCCTCCTGACCAAAACCCTGCGCGATCTGCGGCACCGCTCGTTGCGCTCGCTGCTGACCCTCCTCGGCATCGCCATCGGCGTCGCCGGGGTCGTCGCCATTTCCTACACCGCGCACAACCTCGCGGTCGCGCAAGAGGCGGTCTACGCCTCCGCCGGCCAGGCCGACATCAGCGTCGGCACCGGCGATCTCTCGCCCACCATCCGCAACATCCTCGAACGCCTGCCGAACGTGGCGCTCGTCGAGCCGCGCGTCTCCTATAACACCCGCGTCACCAACGATCTGGCCGCGACCCGCTGGGTCGATCTGCGCCTGATCGGCGTCACCGACTTCACACAGATCCGCGTCAATCAGGTCGATCTCGTCGCGGGGCGCTACCCGGAGGATCCGGGGGAGATCGCGCTCGACGCCAGCGCGCGCGGCCTCCTCGCGGTCGAACTGGGCGACACCATCTGGACGCGCGCCCGCGCCACCGATCGCCCGGTCGCACGGCGGCTCGTCGGCTTCACGCGCACCCCGGCTAGCCTCGACGCCGCGATCCTCAATCAGGCGACCGGCTACGCCCCGATCGCCGATGTCCGCAAGGCGGCGGGGCTGACCGGGGACAATCGCCTGCTGATCCGCCTCGACGATACCGGCGCGGCGAGCACCACCGCCGGGCGGATCGGCCGCCTGCTCGGCGGGCGGGGGGTCACGATCAACTTCATCACCGTCCGCGACCCGGAGAACGCCGAGGGGCGCAAGGAGCTGGCGACCCTCCTGCTGCTCCTGACCGCCTTCTCCGCGCTCGGCGTTGTCCTCAGCGGCTTCCTCGTCGGCAATACGGTCGCGGCGATCATGGCGGAGGAGATGCGCCAGGTCGGGATCCTGAAATCGCTGGGGGCCGGGCGCTGGCGACTGATCCGCATCTATCTCCTCCCCGCCCTCGTCTTGGGCGGCGGCGGTGTGGCGCTCGGCCTGCCGCTCGGCATCGGCGGCGGCGGGGCGCTCGGGAGCTTCCTGGCCGGGCTGCTGGGGCTGACCTTCCCGTCAGCCAATCTGGCCCTGCGCGAGCCGTTGCTGGCGCTGGCGATCGGCCTGGGGGTGCCGATTGTCGCGGCGGTCGTGCCGGCCTGGCGCGGCGCGGGGACACCGGTGAGCAGCCTCGTCCGCTCCTACGGCATGGCGAACGCGGGCGGGCGGCGGCTCCTCGATCGACTCCTGCGCCCGGTCGGGCGCCTCTCGGCGCTGGCGCTGATGGCGCTGCGCGCGAGCGGACGCCGCCCCGCCCGCTCCGGCGTGACGGTGCTGGTGATCGCGATCAGCGCGGCGGCGTTCCTGGCGACGCAGACCCTCGACGCCTCGGTTCGCGGCACGGTGGACAATCTCTACGGCGTCTACGCCGCCGATGCCTACCTGAGCGTCGGGGTCGCCACGGGCGCGCGCTACGCCGATGACCTCGCGCGACTCCCCGATATCGCCGTGGCGGAAGCGTGGTCGCGCACCGCGGGCTTCGTCGGCGCGGCGGGGGTCGATGTGTGGGGCGTCCCGACCGACACCGCGCTCTACCATTACCGGCTCGTCGCGGGGCGCTGGTACAGCGGACGGGCGCGCGAGGTGGTGATCTCGACCGATCTCGCGCGCCGCCTCGATCTCGTGCCGGACCAGATCATCGAGGTGGACATCGGGGCGCAGCGCCGACCCTTCACGGTCGTGGGCATCGTCGACGACGAGAGCACCTATCTCGGCTCGACCGCCTCCGGCAAGCTCTTCATGACGGTCGCCGACGTGAGCCGCCTGACCTATTACGGCGATGGGGCCAATCTCTTCGCGCTCGGCCTGCGGCAGCACGACCCGGCGAGCGTCGATGCCGCCCTGAGCCGGATCGAGTACAGCACGCGCGCGCTTTCCACGAGCACCTACGCGGCTTACTCAGATAAGGCCAGCACCCTGCAACTCGTGCGTGTCCTCGAACTGCTGCTGCGGGCGATGGTGACGATCATCGGGCTGGTAGGGGCGGCGGGGATCATTAACACCCTGATCCTCAACGTCACCGAGCGCCGCCGCGAACTTGGCATCCTGCGCGCGATCGGGGCGCGGCGCGGCCACCTGCTGCGCCTCCTGTTGGCGGAGGGATTGGCGCTGGGCGGGCTGGGGCTGCTGCTGGGCCTGATCCTCGGCGTGGCGCTGGCGCGCGCGCTGGTGGAGCTGACCGGGGCATCCCTCTTCCGGCTCGACTTCCGTCTCACCCCCGGTACCCTCCTCGCCACCGCCGCGCTCGCGCTCGGCCTCGCGGTCGTCGCCAGCATCGGACCGGGGCTACTGGCGGCGCGACTCCGCCCGCTGGAGGCGCTGCGCTACGAGTAGGGGAAGCTGATGCAAAAGGGGGCGGGGCGGCAAATGCCGCCCCGCCACGCTTTCACCGCGTATGCGCGATCCACAGCGGCGTGCGGAAAGCTTAACCCGTAGCCAGGAGCAGTGTACCCTGCATGGGTAGTGGCCGCCCTCCGGGGTACGGTGTGCCCCGCATGGGTGGTTCAACCCCGGAACGTCGGGCCAAGCCTTCTGCGCCCTGCGCTAGCGCGGACCGAGCACCGTGAGGCCGCTGCCGCCGATGTCGGTCCCGCGCAGCAGGCTGCCGTAATCGGGCGGGGCCGCCGGAGACTGGGCGGCCTGCTTGCGCTCCGCCTCCTCCTGTTCGAGGTCGCGCAGGCGCATCCGGGCCGGGGTATGGGCGGGGATGTAGGCCAGGAGTAAGCGGAGTTGCTGCCGCGCGCGCCCCGGATCGCCATCGGCGGCGGCGAGTTCGGCGACGGTGAAGATGGCCGAGGCGAACTCGTTGGCCTGGAAGGTCGTGCGGTCGATCACCGGGATCAGCAACTCACGAGCCTCGTCCCGCCGCCCCTGGCTGATCCGTAGCGAGGCCAGCGTGGCGCGCGCCACCACCGAGTCCGGGCGACTCGCAAGCGCGCGGGCGAAGTAGTCCTCCGCCGACGCCGTGTCGTTCCGCACGAGCGCGATCAGGCCGAGCTGTTGCGCGGCCTCGGCGACGGTCGGATCCTGGTCGAGCACCTGCCGGTAGAGCCGTTCCGCCCCCTCGATGTCGTCGTGGGCGCGGCGATCGAGCGCCTTGGTCATCATCTTCGCGATCGCGGGGCTGTAGGGCCTGGCGGGCTCCTCCCCCTGGATGATCTCGTAGCGCGGCGGGCTCATCTCCTGGTAGCGCCCGTCCTGCCAGAGGAGGAGGGGACGGCTGGACTCGACCAGCCCGTCGCGTCGTAAGAGGAGCGCCGCATGCAGGCGTGTCTCGTCCGGTCCGAGTCGCCCGAAGGCGAAGGTGCGGACCGCCTCGATCGCCTCCGGCACCCCGATCCGCAGCAGCAGCCCGACCGCGTTGGCGGAGGCGATCTCGTCCCCCATCCAGAGCGAGGAGTAGAAGGCGGGGAGGAAGGTCGGCGTATGCGCCAGCACCGCACTCAACCGTTCCCGCCGCGTGGCGGGCTCGGCAAGGTCGGCGGCGTCGACCGTGGACAGCTCCTTGTCGACCCGCTCCGCCACCTTCGGCGGCAGGAGCTGGACCGGATCGATCGCTGGGAAGCGCCGACCGGGGGGCGTCTCGTTGAGGGCCAGCGCCTCGGACAGCCGCCCTGCCACCGGATTCGGCTCCAGCGCGCGCAGCAACTCCGCCGCAGCGGGCTTGCGGTTGACATTGGCGAGCGCGGCGGCGAGGAGGATCATGCCGTTGTCGCTCAGTGTCTCCGGCGGCTGCTCCTCGAGGGTGCCGATCACGCGGTCGTCCTGATCGAGGAAGGTGAAGGCGTTGGCCGCCTGCTCGAAGAGGAAGAATTCGCGCGCCTCGTCGTCATCGGCGGCGGCCTGCCGCGCGAGCGCCCCCTGCACGATCTCCCAGAGCTGCTCGCTGTAGGCCAGCGCCTCGTCGCGCCGCCCCAGGATCGTCAGGTAGCGGACGAGTCCGGCGTGCGCGTGCAGATCATCCGGCGCGCTCTTCAGCACATCTTTGGCGGTATCGAGCGCGGCATCGAAGTTCCCAAGCTCGAACTGGCAGAGGGCCAGATCGTTGAGCGGGGCGACCCATCCGGGCATCGTGCGCGCCGCATCGCGGAATTGGCGCTGCGCACCCTGATAATCCTCGCGGTCCATCAGCCGCAGCCCGCGCTCCAGCAGGAGCCCCGCCTTCTCGGCAGCGGCGGCGGTGACGCCGTAATTCTCGCCGAGATCGTGCATCGCGTCGTCGAGCGCGTCCCGCAGCGCGACGATCTGCGGCAAGTCCTCGTCATCCTTCTCTTCGGTGACGTAGCGGCGCAGGGCGCGCAGGGCGTGGACCACCCGGCCCTGATTCTGATAGACCCCCGCGAGGAGTCGCCAGAGGCTGGCATCGCCCGGATCGAGGCGCTGGGCTTCCTCCCACTGCTCGGCCGACGTGGCGAGATCGCCGACCTCGCCGGCGGCCATGCCGAGGAGCTTGTAGATGATCGCCTCGCGCGGGTGCTCCTCGCGCAGCGCCTCCAAAATCATGATCGCTTCCAGGAATTGCCCGCCATCGAGCATCTGGACCAGTTGATTGATCGTCTCATTGTTCAGCGGCGGGAGTTGCTCCACCGGGATGCTCGACTGCCGCTGTTTCCCGCGGTTCTGCTTCGCCATTCGGCCTCTCTCCTCATCGACACCGCCTGGCCGAGCGCACGGAGCAACCCGGCAGCGGTGGCCTAATCGTGCCAAGTGTACCACGCGATTCCCACCTTCCCGCGCCATTTTGGCGCGAGGTCGGCTGCCATACTCGCGACCAAGAGACAGGGCGGGGGCCAGGAACGTTCCACATACAGGCCGAGCCTCGGCGCTCGATAAGGGGCGCTGAATCGTTCCGACCGCCAGGAGGGCATACAATGGCCCTCCGACAGTCGGAGGGTAAAGGCTCGACCTTTTTCCGCGCGCTGTCTCACGGTGCGTGCTGAACGTGATGACCGCTGGGGCGGGCGCGGG
>JAABUM010000741.1_pt1 | contig 54226 bp, 40 predicted proteins | sample 5559161 | NCBI WGS metagenome assembly JAABUM01 (sample SAMN10711868, study PRJNA513369) | rock metagenome | isolation source: Antarctica rocks | place: Antarctica: Victoria Land, Siegfried Peak nord
CTTACAAAAATTGGAGTTGATGCACGCTTTTTTGAACCCTTTTGCATATTTCCTTGCAATTGATCCTCCTAATTTCTGCATAACTCGCTGTATTTCAAAATCGTTATTTTTTTTCAGCAGACCCTATTTACGTTTTTTTAATCCGTAAACCCGTAGATTTTACTACTGCAAAAAGAAAGTAAAAGGGATTGCAGGCCTCTTAGATATTCTCACCCAATAATAAAAATTATAAAACAAAGCCGGATTCTAATAAGATTATGTCTTCCTAGCTTTTAATCGGATACTATTATGGTATCTGGTTGGGGTAACCACCCCCGTTTCTATCTAAATTTGCTTTTAGAGAAATATTTCGAGGGTACAATTAAACGAAGGTTTATTTGATAATACTTTCTTGCTTTTTAGAGGCATTTCTACCTATAAATATAAGATATGGCAAAGCTATCATCTACGGATAAGTACCGGCTTATCCTTCCCATCTTAGAACGGGAGGTTTCTATAGTTAGGGTTTCCCAAAGTGAAGGCATTCTGGTGCGTACGCTCAGCTGCTGGGTTAAACGCTTTTCGGAGAAAGGCCTTTGTGGCCCCAGACGGGCAAAAAGAAAAGATAGCGGCAGCTCAAGGATACTGACCCCGGAACTGACCGTGCTCGCTATTCCGCGGCCTAACAAAGCATGAAACAAGCCGGTGTAAAACTTGATCTTATTGGATGTATCCGGGACATCTAAAAACAAGCGGATCAAACGTAACAAAGTATTTAAGGGATTGGCAGCCGTTGTCAAATCCATGGCTTTTTCTTTTCAATCCTTTTGTAATATTGAAGATATTTCGGCGAGTACATTATTCTTTATATTCCAACTGCTTTTTCAATACCACATCATTGGCAGCACGGGCTATCATCACATCAAATGTTCCAGGTTCCGTAACCTGCTTCATGCTTCTGTTCCAAATGGCAATATCAGCCCTGTTTATAGTAAATTTAACTGTTTTAACTTCGCCTGGTTTAAGTGTAATTTTGCTAAACCGTTTCAAAGCCATTTCTGGTGTGCTGACAGAATTTACCTTATTTCCCAAGTACAATTGAACCACTTCTTTACCGGTTACACTTCCTGTATTTTTCACATCAACAGATATATCTACCTGATCCATTTTGCTGAACACGGATTTAGATACTTTCACGTTATCGTAATGAAATGTAGTATAGCTCAACCCAAACCCGAAAGGAAATAAGGGATCAGTTGATGAATAAACATAGTCCAAACCTGGCTTTTCAATAGTACCATGTTTGCGGTTAATGCCTTTAGCCGAGTTTACATAATTATAAAAAACCGGTATATGACCGGTTGATTGAGGTATGCTCATGTTTAGCCTGCCCGATGGATTTGTCTTTCCAAACAGGATATTTGCTATAGCTGTGCCACCTTTTTCTCCAGGGTACCAGGCCTCTAAAATTGCAGGGATGTTTTCTTTTTCCCAACTGATGCTCCAGGGCCGGCCGTGGACCAGCACTAAAATTATCGGCTTGCCTGCCTTATGAAGGGCTTGCAGCAATTCACGCTGAACGCCTTGAGGATTAATATCAGTAACATCATAACCTTCGCCGCAGGTAAACGGATCTTTAGGTTCATTACCGGGTGCCTTGCCATTCCAACCAATACCGGAAAACACAACGCTGGTTGTGCCCAGCACTACTACTACGGCGTCGCTTCCCTCGGCTGTTTTTACTGCTTCATCAAAGCCGCTTCTATCCAAACCAGAAAGTTCACAGCCTTTTGCATAGTTAACTTTTACGCTATTACCTGCAAATTGTTTAATGCCTTCAAGCACGGTAACACCAGAAAGGTTATCGCGTGTAAAGCTGTAATCGCCATATTGTACCTTATTTGCATTTGGCCCGATAACCGCTAACGATTTTATCTTGCTGATATTTAGCGGTAATAAGCTCTTGTCATTTTTTAATAGTATAATAGATTCTTCGGCTATTTGTTGGGAAAGCTTAATATGATCTTCGGTATGCAGCCTTTGCTTTAGCCGTAAAGTATCAGGCAGTGGCTTTTCAAATAAGCCAGCTTTAAACTTGGCAGTGAGTATCCTCGCTACGGCACTATCAATTTGGGATTCTTTAATCTTACCTGCTTTTACAAGTTCAGCAAGGTGAGCGTATACATCAGGGCCTGAAGCCTCCAGGTCAACACCTGCATTCATTCCCAACATAGCTGCATCAGCCGGGGTTGTAGCCACTTTGTGAAAGTTGTATAATTGGGTTAAACCTCCGTAATCAGAAAAAACATAACCTTTAAAGCCCCATTCTCCCCTTAAAACCTGTTTAAGCAAAAATTGATTGCTATGCGCCGGTATTCCGTCGATTTCATTATATGATGGCATGATCGAAGCTATATTTGCGCCTTGCACAGCGTCCTTAAAAGGTGGTAAGAACATGGAACGGAGTTCTCTTTCGCCAATATCAGCAGGCGCAAGGTTAATACCGGCCAAAGGTTTGCTGTAAGCCGCAAAATGCTTACCAGTGCACATCACTTTATCAAATGCTATGCTGTTGCGCGTTTTCGATGGATCGCCTTGCATACCTCTTACAAAAGCCGATCCCAATTGACCTACCAGGTAAGGGTCTTCTGCAAAGCACTCTTCCACACGGCCGTACCGTGCATCCCTTATCAGGTCAAACAAAGGAGAAAGCGCTTGATCAACACCAGATGTAGAAGCCTCGTAGGCAATAACCACCCCCATTTGTTCTATTAAGACAGGGTTCCAAGTGCTGCCCTGTGCTATGGCTTGTGGAAATGTTGTTGCCCCTGCGGCCAGCTGGCCATGCAGGCATTCACCAATTTGTATCGGCGGTATACCCAGCCTGGTTTGTTCACGGGAATATTTTTTTGCAATGATGGATTGCTCTGCAACTTCCTTAACACTTGAAAATGGACTTGACAGAACTCCAAAACCAACTTTGCTTTTTTTTACATCGGCCAATGAAGACATGCTCATTTGACCCACTTTTTCTTCCAAGGTCATCCTTTTCAAAAGGTCGGCCACCCGTTTTTCAACCGGAGCTTTAGGGTTCTTATAAAGTTGGGCGTTCGCTGTGGCAGTATATATTACAGCAAAGGCTATAACACTGAGTGTTTTCTTGTTGAACATTTTATATGGTATTTTACTTGTCAGGCTGTTTAAGGTAATTAAAAATTTGTGGGTAACATACATCACCTTATTAATGCGCTGCACAGTTATCTTTCTATTCTTATGGTAATTATTCCTTTTGCCGGAATGATAAAGCTGTTCTTCAATGGTGATTTCTTCTCTTCTGAAAGATCACTTTCCCAAATTTTTATGGCAGATACAGTTTGTGGACTAATGCTTACCTGGCAATCTTCAATACCACAACTTACAATCTGTGCTATAATGCCATTACCGTCATCAGCCGGTTTTAACGCTTCCACATAAATGTTGTTGCCTTCAATTTTAAAGAACAGTTTTTTTTCAGCATCAGCAGTTGTAGCCGCTACCGATAACGGCTGATGATTGTTTAGCCCAATTTGATTAGCCTTAAAGCTATCGTAGCCATTTTTATGTGACTGGAAAAAATAATGGAACGTAGCAACCCCATCCTGCTCGGCCCTGAAATTGGTATGCCACAGGTTATTCATCACCCATGAATAAATATGTGACGACTGCGACGTAAACGACAACCATTGCTGTGCGTGATGTAACCCTCCTAAAAGATTAGCTGTGCTAATTTTACCGATCTCAAACAAAGGTGCATCAGGGCTTGACCAGGTAATACCGTAAGAAGCATTTGATACATCCACCCAACGCTGAACGGTGTACCAATTCCTATTGGCATCAGGTAGTTGGTCGGCTTCGGCTGTGATGCTTCCCCATGGGATACTGTAGCGTACCTGCGCATCCGGTACCTTAAATGGAAATGCAAAATGTACGCTTTCTTTCCTGCGGATGGCTTTTTTATCGATGGTATTGATAAGTTCCACTTTATCAATACCATACGCTAATCGTATTTCTCTCGTAAGGCCATTACTGCCCATTGCCTTAGACTTGATCAACAAACTTACCACCAAGGGGCCTTTTTCCTTAATGCTGATGGCCGCATCAGCACTTGTTTGTAAATTTTGCAACGAATCGCCCGGCATGTACAGGTACTTATTAAACCCGGCAGAGTCCACCAGGATTTGGCCTTCAGCCGCCGACCCCTTAATGATGCGGTTAATATCGCCACTTTTTTTGTCGATATTAACGGTATATATACCGTTACTCAAACTGCTTTCAGAAATTTTAGCGGAACCAATAGCGTAAGCTTTTCCTTTGCTTATCGTATAAGTTCTTTTACCAAATTGTGGTACCCCGGCGGCGGCAAATGCAAGCTCTCCGGTACTTAAACGCTGTGATGGAACTTTTTTGCCGGTATTGTCTTTAACCAGGTCGCCGGCTTTGCTTAGCGATGCCGGTACATTAACTACATCGGTACGAGCCCAAGAAAGTGTATTGTAGACATCAATAACATTTGCTTTAATAGTTAGCGGTACTAAAAGCTGCCTGGTTAATGAATCAACCAGTCTTTTTGCCTTCAGCACATACCCTTTCTTTATGGCCCATTCACTTTTTACTTTTGCATTGTCCGGCTCATTGACACTGTTATAGGCACCCCAGGTATGCTCATTGTAAAGCAACAGGTTTTTCCAGGTTTCGCTAAAGTCTTTAACCGGATACGCAGGCTTGTTTCTGATTGCCCAGATGGCATCAGCTTGTTTTAACCTATCGGATACTTCACGGCTTAAAGCAGTTTCTCTTGCTGCTGATGATACGCCATCTGTCCAGTATTCAGTGTAATCACCTTTAAAAGCGGGAATCTTGTCTTTATATTTTACCTCGAAATCATTAAAGAATTGTTTCACAGAGGTTATAATAAGCTTTGGGGATGCGTAATGCTCATTCCAGGCTTTTACCGCATCTGGCAGTTCCGGGTCGATGGGGGCATTATCACTCATCGCCCAGGTAAGGATCGACATATCATACGGAAAATTATTTTGCTCAAGCCCGCTTAAGTATTCAAAGATGTAGGGGTTTAAAAAATTATCTGATGGATGTCCTGTATAATAAGGCTTAGGGTCTTCAATGGTAAAAAAGTTAGGAATCTTAGTGCCTTTTAATTTGTAACCTATTGAGTAGGGCTGGCACTGCCAAAACAATAGCTTTTGTTTACCTGATGGCGACAGCCAGTAAAAAGGTTTATCCTGCCAATTTGCTAAATTTCCTATCCTGTCAGATGCGTTTGGGCCTGATAAAAAGTATTTAACGCCAGTTTGTTCACTTTGAGCTGCCAAGCCCCACGAAGCTCCTGGTACGTCACCCTGAAACATGGTATGGATTTCGATGCCATGTGCTTTAGCCAGTTTTTGTGATTCAGAAAACATTTGCATCAGCTGGCGAGAATCGGTCATGCTGGTATTGATATTGCCGTATGCTCCGTCCAGGCTGATCCATCCTTTTTTTACTGCATCCCAGAAGCGCTCTCTTTTTGCATCATCGGCCTGTTTTAAATAATTATCTACTACCCAAATAGCTTCGGTTGTCCATTTAAATTGAGCTTCTTTGGGATAGTTAGCTGTTTTTTTAGCAAGGTCTATTGATTCATCAATATTTTCCATGTGCAGCTTAATTACTTTTGCCTGTGTATTGGTGTAACCAATGTCCACATGTGAATGGGGGAGCACATAAACGCTCCAGTTATCCCGGGCCGGTTCAATAATACAACGGGCCACATAGCTTTGGTTGTTTGCTTTTACGGTTACCGTAGCCTGGGTTGCCACATTTACAGGTATTCCCGGCAGAGGGAGTTCAAAAACACTCAATCCATCCTTGCTTGAAGGTATTTTAACATAGTCTGTTTGGCCATTAAAACTAATAAAAGCAATAGTTTCGTTATAGTTTTTGCCATCCTTAAATAATAGCGTTACCATGCGCCTGTTAACGCCGTTATATTTTACATAAGCAATAGTAGGCTGCAGGCTTATAGACTCAAAATGCTGCTTGGTTTTTTGAGCAGATGTAGTTAAGGCAGCAGCAATAAACAGGGCAAAAATCATAAAGCGCAACTTAGTCATATTACTTTGTTTTTAGGGTGATAATGGCAAAGGGAATTCGAATTGTTTTATTAATGATAGAACTCCGGCACATCTATTTATAGAATTTTTAAAATAAATTAAATAAATTGAAATAGTTTGATGTCTGGGTTTGAGCACTATTAATACCAGGTCACTTTCCGGTTATTTGCTCTTTCCTTTTATTATTCAAATATTTCCTCACCGGAATATCATAAACTACCATAACCAGATAAGCAAAACCCACTAAAAGGATTAACGAGGTTATAATAATGATGGCCAGCTGCCCGGCGGCAGGTTTATGACTTGTGTAATAGTTTCCAAACATCCATATTACGGCATAGTGCGTCATATACAATGGGTAGGATATTTTGCCGGAAAACACACAAAGCTTTTTTAAGCCTTTTGTTAAGGTAGCCCCGGCCCCCAATGCTATCAACAGCGGGAAGTAACATAATACCACCGCAGGTTCTGTAAGCCAGTTCCATTTACCAAATGGCATTAGAAATGCTAATGACAGCAACACGCACATACCTATAAAACCCAGTTTGTTTTTAATGATCCAGTTGAAACGGTAAATGGCCAGTCCCGCTAAAAATGAATACAAGATGCGGGCACCGCCGTCCCAAAAGCTGCTTTTATCCCAGCCACCCACTAAATTGCCCGCCCGGTAGCAAACAAAGCAGAGCGTTGCTGCAGCAAGCAGGGTTAATAACAGCAAAACTTTACGACTAACGCGACAAAGGATAAATACATAAAAAATATTGGCAACATACTCCCAAAATAACGACCATGATGGTGCATTGAAACTGAACAAATTAAAAGCCCGCTCCTGCATTACCGGGAAAGGTATCAGCAAAATAGAACTCACAAATACCAATATAATTTTACCGGTACTGTACAATTCAGGATGGCCGCCAAACGGATCAAACAAAAAGGTAAGTAAACCTAATACTGAACCAAAAACAACCAGCGGATGCAGCCTGATGAGCCTTGATTTAAAAAATTTCATCACACCCATTTTGCCAATGCGGTCATCATAGGCATAGCCGATAACAAAACCCGAAAGACAAAAAAAGAAATCGACCGCAAGGAAACCATGCCTAATAAAATTTTGGCTATAGTCTGAATAGGTCCATTCCATAAAGTGGAAGATAACCACCGCTATAGCGGCCAGGCCTCTTAAACCATCGAGAATTTCAAAATGTTGTTTGGTTTTTAAAATATTGGGAGATAGCTCGGTTTCGTTCATTTATATTGAATATAAGCTAAGCAATGTGAATTTTCAATAATAGTTAATTTGGCTGATTTTCACAGCCTTTTTATTAAATCTTCCGGGTTGATCGATTGTCGATTAACCATCAGAGAATTTATTTGGTAATTTGGCACACAGGCTTTATATTGACAACGTGAGTTCGGTTTAAGCAGCTAAAAGTAATTGATTGTCCTGCTTTTCAAAAACGATATATAGAAGAGGGTTTTTTAGGAAAGAAATGATAAGCGCAAAGTGCCCCCATAGTGTTCATCAGAAAGTTGTTGACGGAGCGGTGTCTGGTGTGCTGAAGCTTGCAGATATTCTTGAGTTCATCATTTACACATTCTATTATTGCCCTTTTCCTGAGCATGATCTTGTCAGCCTGTGAGATGTTAAAGTCTTTCATGTTCTTTCTTGGTTTGGTGATCATTTGTATGCCATTGCCCCATAATAGATCGGCCAATGCTTTTGAGATGTACCCCTTATTGCCGAATAATTTGCCGAAGATATCCTGTGTCATGGAAGTCATCAGTCTGATGTTCCGGTCATCTACATTGCCTTTTGTAAGGTAAAAGACAATATTTCACCTTTATCATTGATTATCAGGTGCAATTTAAACCCATAAAACCATCCGATGGAAGATCGTCCCCTTTCTGCCACTGCAGCAAATACCCGATGACATATACGTCTATACGTATAGTTGTATATGCAAAAAATTCTCTTTTTAAGGCAGGTTATTAAGCCTTTTTGGTTTATTTAAAACTGTTTTCTTCCTGTTTTTTGCTTATATATTCTATATAAATTTGAAACAAATATTATGTATTTTGAAAATAAAAGCTATGTAAATTGAGAGTATAAGCTATGTATATTGAGAATTTAAATTAAATTTGCTTACACTTTTTAGCAAATGAATACATTTATTAACCGGCAGATTGCACCAATAATTAAAGCACAGCAATCAAAGTTTCCTGTTTTGGCCATTACCGGGCCAAGGCAATCCGGCAAAACAACTTTGTTAAAAGAGCTGTTCAGCGATTACCGTTATGTATCCTTGGAAACCCCAAACATTCGCGCTTTTGCCATGGAAGACCCGGTGGGTTTCCTAAACCAGTATGACCAGAAAGTTATCCTTGACGAAGTGCAGCGCGCACCTGAGCTATTCTCTTATATTCAAAGCAGGGTGGACGAATCCGGGCAAATGGGGCAATTTATCCTGTCTGGTTCCCAAAACTTTCACTTGCTCAATAGCATTACCCAAACCCTGGCCGGTAGGGTTGCCCTGTTTAAGTTGCTTCCTTTAGATTTTACAGAATTAAAAGCAAATGGCTTATTGGAAAATTCATATACAGCGGCAAGTGTTAAAGGTTTCTATCCCGCCATTTTTGACAGGGATATAGACCCGGCCATATTTTATGCAAACTATGTACAAACCTATCTGGAAAAAGACGTAACAGAATTACTGAATATCCGGGATATTAAACTGTTCCGTACTTTTTTAAGTTTATGTGCCGGCAGGGCAGGGCAACTGGTTAATTTTAGTAGCCTTGCCAATGAATGTGACATTTCTCACAATACCGCCAAATCCTGGCTTTCTATATTGGAAAGCAGTTATATCATTTTTCTTTTGCAGCCTTATCATCAAAACTTTAATAAGCGTCTGGTCAAAAGCCCTAAACTTTATTTCTATGATACCGGCCTGCTTACCTATTTATTAGGAATAAGGACGGCTGATGAACTGGTAGAAAACAGGCTGAAAGGCCATGTATTTGAAAACATGATCTTGGCTGAATACCAGAAAAAGAACCACCATTTATATCTTCATCAGGATTATTATTTCTGGCAGGACAGCAACGCCCATGAAGTCGATCTGCTCATGAAAAAAAACCAGGGCTTTGCCGTTTTTGAAATAAAGGCCACCCAAACAATTAGCGAAGGTTTGTTTAAAGAAATGGACCGTTTTGAAGAAAATGCGGCTCCAGATGTGGTAACAAAAACACTTATTTACGGCGGTAATGAAAACGAAAAAAGGACTAAGTACAACGTGATAAGTTGGAAGAATATCTCAGATTAATATATTTCACCATTTACAAGACAATGTTTTTTATTTCTTTTCCAACTGATTGCAGCCGTTTTTCAGAGGCATAAATAAATATCATGTTAGAAGTAATACTCAATTTGTCTGTTTTTAAGGATACCCTGAATGGTACCTTAACAGATCCTTCCGTTTTGTCTTCAATTTGTAGTTCGACAAAATGGCCAGGAGCAAGCACCATTGTCCAGTAACTGTTCCCGCATGATGCTCCAATTTTCTTTTGGAAAAGGCTCCACTGATTTTTAAGTAGAACTTCTGTTATCACTTTAGCAATAGTTGCATCAGATCTGGGTACGGAAACAGAATCTTTAGAATAGTTCGCTAAAAATGCTTTTATGTATTTATTTCCATTTTCCGTTTTAAGAAAGCGTAACAGGCAGCATAAAGGGCAATGATCGGGTTATGTCGGTATATCACCGTTTGTCCCTTTATCACTAGCCAGCAAAATGGCTTTTATACGATCAATATGGACTTGGGAAAGATTTGCCCTTTCCAAGGATGATTGTAAAGCGGCACCGTTTTGCCCCTTTGACATCGTCGTTAACAGGTTCTTTCGTTCCTCAAACATCCTAAGCGCAGTCCACATTGTTTCCTCTATCTTCTTGGTCTGCTCAGCAAGCAGAGAGGCAGCAGTATAGGCGTGGCCGGTATGGCAGCGATACCTGAGGGAAGAATCTTTGTCCACTTTCCATAGAACACCGCCACATCCGGGACAATTAAAGGGCACCTGTTCCCCAAGGGAATTCACAGAGGGCAAATCGCTTAGGACACGTTCGGCAATTTTAGCCTCGATCAAGACGCCTTCCGGTATCGGCCCCGGTTCTCCCGCTTCCCTGGCAGTAAGTTCGTAAAGCAGGCCGCCCATTTCTGCTAGTGGCAGGCAATAATCTACTTTTAACGCATTAATTGCATTTTGCGGCATGTCGGGATAATCAGCATCGAAAGGGTCCTGCACTATGCAGGTCCCACCACATCTTTTAATCACTTTAAGGCCTGATGTTCCGTCATCAAGATAACCGGTGAGCAATACACCGATCACGCGGTTTCTAAAAGCAACGGCAGCAGAGCGGAACAAAGGGTCAATAGCAGGGCGCGAACGATTCTCTTGCGCACCTTTGGTTATTAAAATGGTCCCTTTCCCCGAAATCATCAGATGATGATCAGAAGGAGCCAGGTATAGTTCACCGGGCGAGAGCAACATATCGTTTTCAGCGTGCTGACATTTTAACTTGCTATGCCTGCTTAAAGCATCTAAAAGAACATCTCCTGTGGCATCGGCAGAAATATGCTGGACGACCAATACCGGGGCAGCAAAACCCTCCTGTAACTGGCTTACGAGCTTGGTCAGGGCACGTAACCCTCCTGCGGAAGTACCGACCACCACAATATAGGATTTAGGATCTTGCCTTTGAACTGCTTTTGAAACTTTCATACCTTAACTTTTTAAGATGAGGAAAGGTAGGCATTATTTAAGTTAAGCATTATGTTTAAACGAAGGGATTCGTGTAACCAGAGTTTTATATTTTAAAAATGGAGATTTGGTAAAATTTATTTAAATTACGCCATTATTCTTCATTGATATTCCACTGAAATTGACCGCCTAGTTCAGGCTTATTCAACCTAATTTCAACGATAAAAGGCCTTATATACAACTATACGCATATGTATAGGCTGTTAATACTTTAAAATCTGACGTGTAAGTTAGTTATGACGTGTAATAATACAACTGGATTCCAGTAAAAGATCAGGCTTTAGTAATGACCTTTAAGCGAGTACACTTTTATCAGTTCTCCCTGAACTTCATAAATTATTCTGTGCTCGCCGTTGATACGCCTTGACCATTTTCCCGATAAATTATGTTTTAATGCTTCCGGTTTACCGGTTCCTGCGTATGGCGTTTCCCGCATAGAAGAAAACAACTGCTGGATTTTTTTCTGTACTGCTAAATTTCCTGACTTTTTCCAGTAAATAAAGTCTTCAATCGCATCTTCAAACAGTTCTATTTCCACAGGTTGTCCATATCGACTTTCATCCCCTTGCCTTCTTTTGCAGCTTTTTCCCCTCTTTTTATCTTGGCAACAAACTCAGGGTTGTACGGGCTTTCTTCCTCTTTTTCAAAAGGTACGTCCATGGCCTCAAAAATAATTTTTAAAGCACTCCACTGCTGCTGATCTTTTGGATGTATAGTTACTGGTGCCATCGTCTTTTTACAAATTTAATGAATGAATTCAACATTGGTCATTTTAAAAACTTAGGCTTTGCACCGTATTGTTTAAATTTTTGCAAAAGAATTAAAATCAGAATTTTTTCTTTCAAGCGCAATATCAAATTCCTTTATATGCTCCAGGGCTTCTGCGATTACCTCGTTCATTTCCACATCCGTACTTTCCAAACCGTATATCGTAGGTTCATTAATTCTTTCATTCCTTTCCATATGATACAAACTTAAGGTGATTTAACTTAGCGCATTATTTAAATTTGTTTTTCTTTTATCAAATCATAACCTCTTTGCATCCTTAGCCAAAAATCTGCATTTCCGCCAAAAACCGTTTCGATCCGTAAAGCAATATTGGGCGTTATCGCCCCTTTTCCATTCGCTATTTTAGACAGGGTTAACCTGGATACGGCTAATAGATCAGCGGCCTCTCCGATATTCAACCCGTTTGCTTTGATCACATCTTCCTTTAAAATTATACCCGGATGGATGTTTGTCCAGATTGCTCTTTCCATTTTAATCAGTGTTAATTGTGTGCCTAATAATCTAAATCAGATACGTGGCAACCTTCATTAGGGAATAATTTTATCTAATTTTTAAAACTATAGTTTTAAAAAAAGCAGTTCAGTTTAAAAGTATAGTTTTAAAAGCCATTAGCAATTATAAACAATCCTTTTATTTTTTTAGAATATCTAAATTTTATTTAGATTTGTAAAAATAAAAATCGTGGTCGTTATTAGCTATGGTAAACTTCGTGATTTTTTTGAAGTACATGCCGGTGCAAAAGATGCTTTAAACAACTGGTACAGATTAACTGTGCAGGCGGACTGGGCAAACTACCATGAAATTAAAGATATGTTTAATTCGGTAGATGCTGTCGGCAATGATCGTTTTGTTTTTGATATCCGCGGAAACAATTACCGGATCGTTGCTATGATCTTTTTTGATATTAGAACGGTATATATACGTTTTGTGGGCACCCACAAAGGATATGACCGGATTGATTGCTCATCAATCTAAAAGACGGGCACCATTAACCACCTGTGGAAAAAGGTGGATTTTATTTATTCTTTTTATCTACAAGACGGATGAAAAAGATAACTACTGATGCTGGCTATAATGAGGTAATGGCCAGAATTGATAGCCTGATGGCTAAAGGGAGTGACGGCGTTTCTAAAGAAGAATTGGCAGAGATCCGTTCCCTTGCACAAACTGCCCAAGCATATGAACAGGCTACCTATGTAATCGATACACCAACTACGTTAATTGGTATGATCGAAATGAGAATGTTTGAAATGAAATTAAAGCAGAAAGACCTGGCCAAGAAATTAAAGGTCAGCGATGCCAAGCTTTCTTTAATCATGAATGGCAAGCAACAGGTAAGCATTGATTTTTTAAAAGCTGTCCATACAGAACTTCATATTGATGCTGAATTTATTCTGGAGCACGCTTAAAGCTTTTTGAAAAACAAAATTTATAATCAGCAATAGCTCTACTGCAAATTATTCAGCCCTTGTCTGATAATTAGGGTTATGTTAAGTAGGAGATTTTGAGACCCTCTTCCGCTCTTAAACCAGAGTACTTTTTCTTCCTTTGTATTGGCTACTAATTATTTGGCGAAATGACCTGTTGATGCTGAACTTCCTAAATACCGAATTTACGAATTGGTAGTTGCTGACGTATTAAAAAAATTGATCCGAATGTGCTAAATGCACCAGTTGATGTCAAATTTAAATGAGCCGTACGGGCAAAGTATTTGAGCCGTGAAAGAAACCATTACGTATTTTGAACTTCGATCTTTGTACCATGAAAAATATCACAAAAATTCAATTGGGCCAAAATGGCCCGTTCGTGTCAAAACTTGGTTTAGGCTGTATGCGCATGTCCTCTATCTGGGGCGGCCCTACACCTGACGAAACAGAAAGTATAGCTACGATCCATGAAGCCTTAGATAGTGGTATTAATTTTTTGAACACCGGAGACTTTTACGGTGCCGGTCATAATGAAATGCTGGTGGGCAAAGCTATTAAAGGAAGACGCAACGATGCCTTCATCAGCGTAAAATTCGGTGCTATCTTTCATAACAGCCACTGGCTGGGAATGGATCTGCGCCCCATCGCTATCAAGAATTTTATAAACTACTCTCTGACCCGTTTGGGTATTGAAACCATTGACCTCTACCAGCCCAGCCGAATGGATAACAGCGTGCCGGTGGAAGACATCATCGGAACGGTCGCCGACCTGATTAAAGAAGGTAAAGTGCGTAACATTGGCGTATCGGAAATTACAGCTGACCAACTTCGTAAAGCCAACAGCATTCACCCCATAAGCGCGCTGGAGATCGGCTATTCCCTGGCCGACCGTCAGATAGAAAGCGAACTGCTGCCAACAGCAAAGGAATTAGGCATTGGCATAGTGGCCTTCGCCAATACTGCTGAAGGCTTATTGACCGGTGAAATGAAAGCACCGCTTGCAGAAAACGATTACCGTAACCATTTCTCTCGTTTTCAAGGTGAAAACTTAATTAATAACCTGGAAAAAGTCGAAGTCTTAAAGCAATTAGCCAGTAATAAAGGTTGTACGCCAACACAGGTTGCGATCGCCTGGGTGAAGGAGCAAGGCGATCATATTATGCCTTTAGTAAGCATGGGTCGTAGGTCGCGCTTGCCAGAAAATATGGCAGCAATTGATATTGTATTTACGCCGGAAGAAATGAACACCTTAAACACTACTTTTGCAATAGGTGCTATACATGGTGGCACTTATTTACAACGCTAAATGACCAATCCAGCAGAAATTCTTCCGGGCGTGATCTTCTATTCTTACCTCTCTGCTGAGCGGAAAGAGAAAGTATGTTTTTGGAACCACCATACCTTAGTATTGCAGGTCTCGGGACAATTCACCTTGGAAACCTCCGGGCAATACATTTCGATGACTGGAGGAGAAATGCTGCTGATCGGCAAAAACCAGCTGGGTACGCTTACCAAAACACCACTGCCCGGCGGGAACTATGAAACAATCGTGATATCCCTGCAGGAAGACCTGCTGCGCAAGATCATGCTAGAAGAAAAGCTTGAAGTAGACCGAAAATACATTGGTCCGCCCAACATCTTGATTCCTTCTAACGAATTCCTGCAGGGTTATTTTCAATCCATCGTTCCCTACGCGCGCAGCTCAGGAGCGACTATGACCGACGAAATGGGTATCTTGAAAGTGAAAGAAGGAGTTAAACTACTAATACTTGCCCTGCCGGGGCTTCGCAACTTTTTATTCAACTTTTCAGAACCATATAAGATCGACCTGGAAAAGTTCATGCTCAGTAACTTTCATTTCAACGTCCCTGTCGAAAAATTTGCACAGCTGACTGGTCGCAGCCTGGCAGGTTTCAAACGCGACTTCCAAAAAACTTTTAGCTCACCGCCGCGTCACTGGCTGCAGGACAAGCGGCTGAGCGTAGCAAAGTACCTCATCGAAATCAAGCACCAAAAGCCCTCTGCCATCTACCTTGACCTGGGATTTGAAAGCCTGTCACACTTCTCACATTCCTTCAAGAAAAAGTTCGGCATGGCGCCTACTGAACTGAATTATGGTCTTTCTCCAAAGTGATCTTTAGAGAGTCCAGAAGGGCAAGGTTTGCTCGCAAAAAAACAGCTCATTCATTACCGTTCAAATCTCGGTTCAGCCGGGTCTTCATATCACGCCGCGCCATTATCGCGGCATTCCTTAATTATCGCCCGGTTACATAGCCCTGTAATCATCGCACAGGTGGAATTGGCAGACGGCTTTCCTCGCTGAAGATAGGAGACTTATTGTGTTTAAATTAACGATAAATTTCTGTAGCAATTTAAAAGATTAGGATAATGTATTTAGTTCGCAAACAGTTTATATTTACCAATTTATTTAGTATGTTTAAGCTAAATGAGTTAATATGTTTAGCGGGACAAGCATTTTTGCATTTAGGGAAAAGTTTAAGACGGAGCAAGATTGCCTTCAATATTTATTAGATAAAAAGACGTTAAGTTCTTACAGTTGCCTTCATTGCGGCCATGATCAATACATAAAAGGGAAAAGCCGGCATTACAGGCGATGTAAAAAGTGTGGTCATGACGGGTCGGCTACAGCCGGGACGCTATTTCATAAGTGTAAATTAGGTTTATTGAAAGCGTTCGGGATGGCATTTCGGGTTTCGGTGCGTAAAAAAGGAATGTCAAGCCATGAACTGGCCAGGGAGTCCGGCTGTCAGCAACGCAGTGCCTGATTATGGAAGGCTAAAATACAGGAAGCCATGAAAAGCAGCGGCCAACATGAGCCAACAGGGAATGTAGGGGTAGATGAATTCCTTGCAGGCGGTTTTTCCGAAGGAAAACCGGGCAGAGGCCCCGGCAGTAAAAACCTGGTAGTGCTGGCCATAGAAAAGGTGGTTGACAAAAAAGGAAAGGAAACGCTTGGCAGGGCTTATTGCAGGACGGTAGACGATGCTTCTGCAGATAGCCTCAGGAAGATATTTGATGAACACATCGCCCTGCAGGCATCAGTCAAAACCGACGGCTGGCGCGGATATTGGCCATTGGCCAAAGACTGGGGCATAACAAAGGAGAAAAGCAATAATGGGGCTGGCTTCCCTTTGCTGCATGCCCATATTATGAATATAAAAAGTTGGTTAAGAGGGATACACCACCAATGTGAAACACACCGCTTACAAAATTATTTAGATGAATATCATTTTCGCTTTAACAGAAGAGGTTTTCTAAATTCTATTTTTGACAAACCCATCATTAAAATGACTATAGCTGATCCAATTACTTACAAAATGATTAAACGCGAGCTAAATACATAATCCTAATAAACTAATTATGTCTTATACTTAGATGGTATTGGATGGTATTTTTTTTCTTCTTCACTAATTGCTGCTTAGCTATAAAACATGGATGGATAACTGGTTGAATTTATCTGCCTTTTTTGAGTATGATACTGCTGTCCGAAAGATCATTTATACTACTAATCCCGTAGAAGGGGTGCATCGCCAGTTGCGTAAGATCACTAAAACAAAAGGAGCCTTTTCTTCTGACCAGGCCATGTTAAAACTGATGTACCTGAGCATTAAAGACATCAGCAAAAAATAGACGATGCCTATTCATAATTGGGGCATGGCTTTTTCCCAATTATACATTAAATTTGGACACCGAAGTTTCAAAGACAATAACAGCTTCTGAGAAGCATTAATTTAAACCATGACACAGTTCATGAAATACTCCCGCAGCCCCCATCGGTTACAAAATTATATACATGAGTACCATTTACGCTTTAACAGACGCGGCTTCTTGAATTCTGCTTTTGATAAACTTATCGGCAAGATGTTTGAATTTGAACCTGTCCTTTAAAAATGATCAAATGCGATCTGAATACATAATCCTGTTAAATCGATTAAGTTGAATTTATGAGAAAAACCTTTTTTATTATACTATTGGGCATGTTAGTTGGCCTGAAGGTATTTTCTCAAAAATCTTTTAATAAAAAAGTAATAAAATATTCTTTGAAAGAAGGCCTATCGTTCGGAATAATCAACAGCATTATTCAGGACAACAAAGGGTTTATGTGGTTTGCTACGAGTGATGGGTTAAATCGTTTTGACGGTATAAATTTCAAGGTTTTTAAGTACGAGGCTAATAATCCCCAAAGCCTTCCAAGTAATTATGTCCAGATCATATTTAAAGATGTGCAGGGCGATATATGGATAGCCTCCAGACGTGGCATTTACATGTTTGATACCAATACAGAGCAGTTCAACAAGTTTAACCCTATTGGTTATGAGTCCAAATTGCTTAACGACATAAGCAGTATATCTTCCGATGGTAAAGATATTTTATGGTTTTCATCTTTTAGCACAGGTATTTTTTCTTACAATAAGGTAACACATCAACTAAAAAACTATCGTAAAAACAACTCATTAAATTTATCAACCAACTCGATAATTAACGTTTTTAAAGATTCACAAGGGTTGTTATGGGCCGGAACGCAAGATGGTATTGTATCCATCTATAGCGTTAAAAATGGTGCGCTACTTAATGTAGAACATCAAGTACCGTTAAATTTTATTCCAAAAGGTAGGATCAATACTATTTATGAAGATCATTATCATAATGTATGGATAGCAACAAGCAAGGGGCTGGCTCTCTACTGCAGGACTGAAAATAAAATTTATGTTTTTCAAGGCTCAAAATATTATTTACGCAGCAATTACTTTTACTCATTATTAGAAGACAACAACAATAACCTACTGATTGGCTTACAGGATGGCGGTTTATACAAATTGGATTTAGAACAGTTGGTCAGATCAAAATTTAAGGAAATTAAAATTGAACCTGTTAAATCAGAAGATAATTATAACATTACAGAGCGGTCTATACAAACCCTTTATCTAGATAAAGATAAAAATGTTTGGGTTGGTACTTATGGGGACGGGATTTACATGATAAGCAACACACCCGAAAATTTTAAAAAATTTCAGAGTAAAGTAACAGATGCTTATGGTACAAGTTTCTTAAGATATTACGGCATGTGCTTAGATAACGAAGGTAATTTATGGCTCGGCACGGATGGGGATGGCATTTACAAAAAGAAACTAAATGGGGAAATTTTAAAACACTATTATGCAGATGGAAAAAAAGGCTCGTTAACGGACAATGCTATTTTATATGCAGGTGTTGATCATCTTAAAAATTTATGGTTTGGGTCTTATGCAAAGGGTTTGTTTAGATATGATAAAAAAAACGATAAGTTTATCAATTACTTGCATCAGGATTCCAACCGGGAAAGTTTATGTTCGAACGATGTAAGGGTGATTTTTGAAGATTCCGGTAATGACCTTTGGGTTGGTACTAATGGCGGTGGGATAAGCGTGTTGCCTTATGGGGGAAATCAATTTACCAACTATAATGAGCAAAATAGTTCTATTGGAAATAATAACATTAGGGCAATATGCGAAGACAAACAAGGAAATCTCTTTATTGGAACCTATGCTTCGGGGTTGAAGTATTTCATCAAAAATCAACATAAGTTCATCAATTATTTCAGTAATTCCCAAGTAGATGAATTTTTACCAAGCCAGGTAATTTATTCACTTTACCTCCATAAAAACAATAAATTGCTGATTGGAACAGAAGGGGATGGACTGGTGGTTTACAACATAATTACTAAGAAATTTAAGAAATATACCGAAAAAGACGGATTGGCAAATAATACCATTAATGCCATACACGTCGATGAGGCAGGCAATATATGGGTAAGCACCAATAAAGGGTTGTCAAAAATAGAGGAAAGTACGAATGCCATTATTAATTACGACACTTCAGATGGTTTACAAACCGGTCAATTTAATCCAAACGCTGTTTTATACAGTGATAAAGACAAGTTTTTATGCTTAGGAGGTACAGAAGGTTATAATATATTTTATCCTTCGCAGGTAAAAAAAAACCACTTTAAACCTAAGGTACTAATAACCGGGCTTCAATTATTTGATAAAAACGAGAAGGATAACCAAAACAGATTAAGTACTGCTATAAATGTATCACAGCAAATTACCTTAACGCCCGGTCAGTCTGTTTTCTCCATACAATATGTTGCCCTTAATTATGCTTATGCCGAAAGAAGTGAGTTTGCATATAAACTGGTTGGATTAGATAAATCCTGGAACTATGTGGGCAATCAAAAATCAGCCGTTTACAGGTATTTGGAGCCGGGCAATTATATATTTAAAGTAAAAGCATCCAATCAGGATGGTATTTGGTTTGATGATTATGCCACTCTGAAAATAAAGATCTTACCACCCTGGTATAAAACATGGTGGGCGTATTCAGGTTATTTTTTAGGCCTCGTTATGGTTATATATTATTATTTACGTTACAGAAATAAACAGGCAAAACTGAAATACGAGATACGGATAGCGCACATATCTGCTGAAAAGGATAAGGAATTGAATGAAAGAAAACTTTCTTTTTTTACCAATATATCGCACGAGTTCCGAACACCGTTAACACTTATTATCAATCCTGTAAAAGAGTTGATGTTTAACAACGACGACAAAACCACGGCGACAAACAATTTACATATTGTCTATCGTAATGCACGCCGTCTTTTAAGCTTAGTTGACCAGCTCTTGCTGTTTAGGAAGGCTGATACGGAAGGCGATCAGCTCAAGGTGGTGAAGCTAGATATAGTGAGCTTATGTAAAGAAGTTTTTTTATGCTTTAACTACCAGGCAAATAAAAAGAAAATAAATTACGAATTTATAAGTGATACAGAAACGATTGAAATTTATGCAGACAGGGAAAAAATGGAGATTGTTTTATTTAACCTTATATCAAATGCATTAAAATTTACGCCGGACTATGGCAAAGTTAGCTGCCTTATTACTGAAGATCAAAAACAGGTGGCTATTAGGATAAAAGACTCGGGCTGCGGCATAGCTCCTGAGGAAAAGGAACACCTGTTTAATAGGTTTTACCAGGTACAAAATAAAACTTTGGCCCAGGGTGGTTTTGGTATTGGGCTTTACTTAGTTAAGAAGTTTATTGACAGCCACAAGGGTATCATTAATTTGGATAGTATATACGGCGAAGGGACCGTTTTCACCCTAAACTTATTAAAGGGCAAGGAACATATGAGCCCTAATTTTATTTTTGAAGATATAGCTGAAAATTCGTTTTTTTTAGATGAGCTGATAGCGGATGACGAAGATGTGACAGAAGTGGATGAAAACTTAAATAAAGTAGTCATCAAAAATACCGAACTGATCTATTCTGAGCGAAAGTCTATGTTAATTGTAGAAGATAATGCGCAAATAAGGCACTATTTAAGACAAATATTTGAAGATGATTTTGAAGTGTTTGAAGCAGATAACGGTACCGATGGGTTTAACATGGCCGGCAAGTTGGTTCCGGACATGATCATCAGTGATGTTTTGATGAATGGACTTAGCGGTATAGAATTGTGTAACAGAATAAAGGAAGACCCATCGCTAAATCATATCCCGGTTATTTTATTAACTGCAAGTTCCTCGCCCGAAATTAAATTGAAAGGTATTGAAGGAGGTGCAGATGACTACATTACCAAACCTTTTGAAAAAAACATACTGGTTGCACGGGTTGCAGGTTTATTAAAGAGTAAAAATAACCTCCATAAATATTTTTATAACGAGATCACCTTACAATCAAATAACGTTCAAATTCCCCCGGATTATAAAGAATTTTTAGACAGGTGCATAAGTATTGTAGAACAACACCTGGACGACAAAGATTTTTGTATAAAACAACTTGCCTACGAAGTTGGGATGGGGCACTCTAACCTTTACAAAAAGATAAAATCAATATCCGGACGGTCTGCAAATGAATTTATCAGGCTGATACGTTTAAGAAAAGCTGCTGAGATGCTATTAAATACTAAATGTACTGTTGCCGAAGCTGCATACAAGGTAGGGATAAGCGATCCTAAATATTTTAGGGAACAGTTTAGTAAGCTTTTTGGCTTTAATCCGTCAGAATACATTAAAAAATTCAGACAACCCTTTCAGGCTAGTATTACCCGTAGTGCAATCAGAAGTAAAAAAAACTAAGCCTTTTATATTTATCGGTCATGATTAAACATGCTTCTTTTACCACCTAAAAAACTATGTTTTAGCTGCTTTTTATGGCTCATCCTTCATTGCCGACAGTACCAGTCTGATACATCTAAACACCTATTTTACAGGGCTAAAAGAAGCATAGCCCTCAACTCATCGTGTAGGGATCCAAGGGTTTTTTAAGGATCAGCGTCGTTGTAAACAGCATCTAAAATATTTCTGGTAATTGATTGATTAGTGGATAGTTTATAATAATCCCTTGTTTTTTCCGAGATATCCCCGTTATATTTCTGATTTTACCCCCTAAAAACAAGGCCGGTTTTATTCAGATTAGTCCTGCCAATAATGCCTATATAACTTCATATTATTTGATGTAGCTAATCCGGTTAAAATAAACCGGATACTTTTATTCTTCTTTTTTCAGATGGTTTTAACCCTGAAAATTGAATGAACAGCTGACGTGAAAGACGGCTTTGGTGTGTTTTTATTAATAATACCAGGAAACCAATATAAATGATGAACGACGTAAAAAACATGATATGAAGTAAAGTTATACTTTCCGGAGGCAGGTAGGGAATGAGTTAATTCCAGTCCATTTTTAAATAATTTAATCAAATATTATTTATACAACCAATTATGCAATACAATTTACTTAAATCTGTACACTTATTTAAATTCCTGAAGATAGCTTTACGCCAGTCAGCTATACTGCTGTTGTTTTCAGGTATAACTTATGCAAATCCAAATGGAAGCAGCACAGGGAAATTTGTAAAACCTCCTAAAACTTTATTTGCAGTAAATGTCCCGCCTATAGCAATTAAAGGAAAAGTGATTGACAGGACAACAGGCGAGAGTTTAATCGGCGTATCCATAAAAGTTAAAGATACCAACCAGGGTACAGTTTCGGATGTAAACGGAAACTTTAGTCTTACGGCTTCTGATAATGCAATATTAGTGGTATCTTACATAGGTTATGATGCCATTGAAGTTCCGGTAAAGGGCCAAACTATAATTAGTGTGAGGCTGCAGGCATCGATAAAAAACCTGAATGAAGTCATAGTAGTTGGATACGGTACACAAAGAAAAACGTCCACCACGGCAGCAGTATCAACCATAAATACTTCTGAAATAGCCAAGAAACCAGTGGTCAACCTAACGAATAGCCTTGTTGGCCGTGCTTCAGGCTTAATCATTACACAAGGCAGCGGTGAACCGGGGTTTGATGGCTCTAATATACAGATTAGGGGTATAGGTTCAACAGGTGGCAGTGCACCCTTGCTTATTGTTGATGGTGTGCCCCGTGATTTTAGCCGGCTTGACCCAAGTACAGTTGAAAATATTTCTGTGCTAAAAGATGCCGCTGCTGTAGCGCCTTATGGTGTTGCCGGTGCAAATGGTGTTATTTTGGTTACCACTAAAAAAGGGAAATTAGGGAAACCAACCCTTACTTACAATGCCTATTACGGTATCCAAAACCCAACTAAAGTGCCAACATTTGTAGGGTCATACGAATACGCGCTGATGCGAAATGAGGCAAATGCAAATGACGGACAACCTCCAGCATATACAGCCGCTGATTTACAAAAATTTCAAGATCATTCTGATCCCGACGGACATCCTGATGGTCATCCTTTGCAGCAGATTATTAAACCTAACAGGCCGCTTAGCTATAATAACCTTACGCTCTCCGGAGGTGCTGAAAATATAAAATACTTTGCATCTTTAGGTTATACAAGCCAAGATGGCATGTGGAGTACTACCTTTCTTGATAAATACAACGGTTCCTTAAGTTTAACTGCAAATCCTACGAAAAGTACAACAGTTGCGCTTTCTGTGAACAGTTATGTAGAAGACCAGCATTTTCCAACTCAAAGCGCAGGAAATATTATTGGCCAGGCGCAAAGGCAGGCCCCAACAACGCCTATTTATTACAGCAATGGCCTATGGTCTGGTTATATAGGCCAATCACTAATAGGCGAGATTCATCATAGTGGTTACCAACTGAATGAAAACACTGCAGTGCTGTCTCAATTTTCTATTGATCAAAAATTACCTGTTAAAGGTTTAAGTATTAAAGGTGTTGTAAGCTATGACAATGGGCCTGATCCTCTTTTTCCAAACAATATAACAACCTTTCAGAGGACTTATGCTACCCCTATTCCTTTTTACAATGTAAATGTTAATACCACGCCATATACTTATGTTGCAGGTATACAGGGAAGTCCGAAAGCTACTTTTACAGAAGCTTATGCACAAAATCATGCTTTTACCTATCAGGGAATATTAAATTACCAGGGTTCATTTGGAAAAAGTGATATTACTGCTTTGGCAGTGGTAGAAGACCGGATCGTTAAATATCAATCATTTGGGGCAGTAAGGCTTAATTATAATTTAAATATTGATGAGTTGAGTTTTGGCGGTCCTGCAGCAACTGATCAAACTAACACAGGATATTCAAATGGGCAGAAGCAGATTGGATACGTATATAGGGTAGGTTATGCTTATGACAAAAAATACTTGTTTGAAGCAGCAGGCCGGTATGACGGAAGTTATCTGTTTGCACCCGGGCACCGTTTTGGTTTCTTCCCGGCTTTTTCCGCCGGGTGGCGCCTGTCAGAAGAAAAATTTATCAAGGATAATCTTAGCTGGATAGATAACCTAAAACTTAGGGGGTCCTGGGGCGAGTCCGGTGCTTATCCCAGGGTAGGGGGTGGGGTCCAGACCTACCAGTATTTAAGTCCTTATTCAGCATACGGGAACTCAGCAGCTATTAATGGCAATGCTACACAAGGGATTTACGAAAGTTTGCAGGGAAACCCAAATATTACCTGGGAAAAGGCCAATAAAACTGATGTAGGGTTTGAAGCCAGTTTATGGAAAGGCGCTTTAAGTATAGAAGCAGATTATTTTTATGAGAAGCGGTCAAACATGCTGGTAAGTATTGGTAATTCGCTTCCTGGTGAATATGGTATTGGAACAGGGCTTGTAAACGGTGGTATCATGAGCAATCACGGGGTAGAGTTTACTTTGCAAAGTTCACATTCATTTTCAAAAGACCTAAGGTTAGATGTAACGGGTACATTTACATTTGCAAGAAATAAATTGCTGCAAGTGTATGAAACAGGTGCAACATATAACAATCCAAACAGACGGCAAACAGGCAGGCCAATCAATACACCCTTTGGTTATAAAGCACTGGGTTATTTTAATACAGCAGAATTCAATCCGGACGGATCACTTAAAGCAGGTATTCCTGTACCAACATTCGGAAAGGTACAGCCGGGCGATATACAATATGCTGACTTGAACGGTGATGGTAAAATTGACGCGAATGATCAAACAGTTATCGGCCACCCTAACACACCAGAGATCATTTATGGATTAGAGCCTCGTTTAACCTTTAAAAACTTTGACCTGGATGTTTTATTCCAGGGTTCGGGCAACAGCAGCATTGGTTTAGGTAATTACTTTGTATTTCCATTTAACGCTTCCGGCTCTGCATCAGAACTATCATTTGACAATCACTGGACACCAACAAATCAAAATGCGCTCTATCCGAGATTGTCAGGTACACCAACCTCAAATAATACCCAAACCTCTTCCTGGTTCATAAGGAATGATTCTTATATCCGGCTTAAAAGCTTTGAATTAGGTTACACTTTATCAAACAAACTTTTACGTAATAAAATCCAGTCGGTAAGACTGTACGTTGCAGGTCAGAATGTGTTCAGTTATTTACCACATGTTAAGGAAATAATAGACCCTGAAAATAGCGGCAATAACACAAATTATTATCAGCAGCGCGTATTGTCATTAGGTATTAACGCTACATTTTAATTAAAAGAAAAGAAAGAGATGAAATACGGATATTTAAAATACAGACAATTTTTTTTACTGACTTTGCTTGTAATAGGCCTGGCTGCTTGTAAAAAGGATGATTCCTTAAACGTGGTACCAAAAGGCTTTTTAACAAATGCAACAACGTTCAGCTCAGAGGGTAATGCTGATCTTTTTGTAAACGACATCTATAATCAATTACCAGACGGTAATAATGATTACAGTGATTTAACTGACACTTATGCCGACAATAGCTTTTGCGGGGCTTCATGGGAGACCGGCCAGGGGACTGTAAGGGCAGGATCAATTAATCCAAGCAATGTCCCTACGGGAACAAATGGTATGTGGAATTGGGAAGGAAATTATAGTAAGATCAGGAAGTGTAATGTTTTTCTTCAGGAAGCTGCTAAAAACAAAGCTAATTTTTCTGCTGACTGGTATACGCAGCGTGTTGGAGAGGTTACTTATTTACGTGCGCTTTATTACACATTTTTATTTACCAGCTACGGCGGTGTGCCAATTATTACTACGCCTTTAGATAACACTACCCAGGGTGATAATATTTTTAATGGGCGGGGTACAATAGATCAAACGCTAAGCTTTATAGAAGCCGACTGTGATGCCGCTGCTGCCGCCCTTCCTTTAACTCCTAAGGAAAATGGCCGTGCATCAAAAGGCGCAGCATTAACGCTTAAAGGCTGGGTTGAGCTTTTTGCAGCCAGTCCGTTAGTAAACAATACCAACGATAAAGCCAAATGGAGCAAAGCTGCTACAACAAATAAACAGGTAATGGATTTGAACGTTTACAATTTGTTTGCGATTGATACGGCGGCATATTCCGAGCAATTCCTTAATAAAAATAATTGGAACAACGAAACAATATTTGCCCGTGGGTATACGGCCCCCTCTAAGGGTGGCCACAGGGAAGGATATCTTGGCCCTGTTTATGTGAACGGGGTACAGCAATCTTGGGGTAACCTGGCACCAACACAAAATCTCGTTGATGATTATGCCATGGACAATGGCTTGCCTATTACTGATCCTGCTTCAGGCTACGATAACCAGCATCCGTATGTGCACAGGGAATCACGTTTTTATCAATCAATTCTATTTGACGGAGCTAGCTGGCAAGGTGATATTTTTAAATCCAGAACTGGTGGAAGCAATCAGATCGACCTGGGTTCAACAAGCGATATATCGAATACCGGCTATAATGCACGTAAAACATTAGACGAATCCATATTGGGGCAAACCAGTATAAATTTAGGCACCAGCATTGCCAATTATATTATTTTTCGCTATGCGGAGGTGTTGCTGAGTTATGCAGAAGCGCAAAATGAAGCTGTTGGCCCCGATGCCACAGTTTATGATGCGGTTAACAAAGTCAGGGCCCGTTCTTCATTACCTCCGATAAAAGCAGGCCTGACCCAGATCCAGATGCGTGATTACATCCACCGTGAAAGGCGAATAGAATTGGCCTTTGAGGATAAGAGATGGTTTGATATCAGGCGATGGGATATCACTGCTGGTGCAACAGGCGTACTGAACACACCTGAATACGGTATGCAAATAACGATAGACCCGGTGTCTAAAAACCTTATTTATACCCCTGTAAAAATATTTACCAATACATTTTATGAACGACAAAACTGGATGCCAATACCACAAGGTGATATTGATAAAAACACTAAGCTGACCCAAAATCCGGGATATTAATTATAAGCTTTGACTATCAATAACAACTCAAAAATTTATTTCAGAATATTTTTCATGCTTCTTTTATCCTATAAAAATGATAACCACTTTATGTTTTTTTATAAATAGCTAAGGTTCATAGATCATTAAAAATGCTGATACTTGAACACTAATTGTACGAATACAGATTTTATAGGGGTAAAAGAAGCATTATAACGTTACCTGAAATAAAATCTGAAAAACGTTATGATGTTTTATCAGATACAATTCAAACACCAATTTTATAGGGGTAAAAGAAGTATCTAAAAATAGATATAGTTTCAGTTAGACTAACTGTGTCTGAAAGTTAAATTATTATTTTATTCATTACTAAATATCGTAGCAGTTAATTATTCATGAATTTCCGGTCATATCTTTTTTTACTCATTATAATTGGTATGTCGGGCTGCAAGAGAAAGCCCACTTCTGCAAACGCACTGTTTACCTTGCTGGTGCCGGCACTCGCCGGGCTATGGCTCAAAAACAGAAACGAACAGGCAGGAAAGCGTAATTGCTATTAAAAAACAAATTATTTAAATGAAAATTAAACAGTCAAAAAGAAATAATAAAAAGCCGGCTTTTACAGTCTTGCTGCTTACTGCCGTTGTGTTATTTACCGCCTGTTATCAAGCCGGAGCACAAACAACAGTCAATAGCACGAATACTAAGGAAGGATATTTTTATCCCGGGGCTGTTTGGCCGGATAATAATGGCGTGCATATTAACGCACATGGTGGTGGGGTACTCTTTCAAAATGGTGTTTATTATTGGTTTGGCGAGCATAAAATTGCAGGCGAAAAGGGCAACTCGGCACAGGTTGGGATCCACTGTTATTCATCAAAAAATTTGTATAACTGGAAAGATGAAGGTATTGCTTTAACAGTAGCCACTGACCTGAAAAGCGACATAGCCAAAGGAAGTATAATTGAAAGGCCAAAAGTGGCATATAATAAACGTACCAAAAAATATGTGATGTGGTTTCACCTCGAATTGCTGGGCAAAGGTTATAGCTCGGCACTCGCAGGTATTGCAACAAGCAGTAATGTAAACGGTCCTTATAAGTTTTTAAAAAGCATGAGGGCCAACAAAGGTAAAACCCCTTTTTATCCGTCAGGCACGCCTGATGATGAAAAGGTTAATTGTGCCGATACCAATAAAAAGGGCGACAGGTATTTTTGCAGGGACGTTCTTGTTGGACAAATGGTGCGTGATATGAACATTTTTGTTGACGATGATGGCAAGGCTTACCATGTTTTCTCATCAGAAGAAAACTTCACGCTACAAATTGCAGAACTGGACGATGATTATACAGGTTACACCGGCAAGTTTGCAAGGGTTTACATCAATCACCAAACGGAAGCCCCTGCTATTTTTAAAAGGAACGGGAAGTATTACATGATCGGTTCGGGCTGTACCGGTTGGGCTCCCAATGCCGCACGTTGGTTTACCGCCAATTCGATTTGGGGTCCCTGGACTTTTCATGGGAACCCTTGTGAAGGCCCGGATGCCCAAATAACTTTTAAGGGGCAAAGCACTTATGTTTTGCCCCTTAATGGTAAAACTAACGCCTACATTTTTATGGCCGACAAGTGGGAACCCAAAAATGCCATTGATGGCCGGTATTTATGGCTGCCCATCACTTTTAAAGGCGATGAAATAGAAATTAACTGGGCCAACAAATGGAACCTACACGTTTTCGATCCAAAAGCAAAAGAAAAAATTTAGCGCATAAACACTTAACAAAATCTTTTACACCAATACATTAATAGCTGCAAAAAACGGGGTATATTTTTTAAAACACTGGAAATGAAAATTAAGAATTTGTTATTGATCGCACTCCTCTTTTTAACTGCCGGAAATACGTTTGCCCAAAAACCGCCTCACACTTTTGCATTGGGCGACAATGATTTTTTATTGGATGGAAAACCATTCCAGATGATTTCCGGGGAAATGCATTACCCGCGTATCCCAAGGGAAGCATGGCGCCATAGTATGAAAATGGCTAAAGCAATGGGTTTAAACACCATAGGCACTTATGTTTTCTGGAATTTGCACGAACCGGAAAAAGGCAAATACAACTTTACGGGCAATAACAACGTGGCCGAATTTGTGAAAATTGCCAAGGAAGAAGGCCTATGGGTGATCCTTCGTCCGAGCCCCTACGTTTGTGCCGAATGGGAGTTCGGTGGCTATCCGTATTGGTTACAGAATGAAAAAGGGCTTATTGTGCGCAGTAAAGAGCCGCAATACCTGAAGGCGTATAAAAATTATATCAATGCTGTTGGGCGGCAGCTGGCGCCTTTACAGGTAAATCATGGCGGCAATATCCTGATGGTCCAAATAGAAAATGAATATGGATCGTTTAGTAACGACAAAGAATACCTCGCCTTAAACAGGCAAATGTTTATTGATGCCGGTTTTGACGGATTGTTGTACACCTGCGATCCGGGAACTGCTATTAAAGATGGACATCTTCCGGGTTTGTTGCCAGCTATAAACGGGGTGGATAATCCCTCAGAAGTAAAAAGGCTTATCAAAGAGGACCATAACGGTAAAGGGCCTTTTTATATAGCGGAATGGTACCCGGCCTGGTTCGACTGGTGGGGGACTAAGCATCATACTATTCCAGCCAAACAATATGTAAACAGGCTTGACTCGGTACTGGCTGCGGGAATATCCATTAATATGTACATGTTCCACGGAGGGACTACGCGGGGATTTATGAATGGCGCTAATTTTAACGATCACACCCCTTATGAACCGCAAATAAGCAGTTATGATTACGACGCACCATTAGATGAAGCCGGCAACGCTACAGAAAAGTTTATGAAATTTCGCGCGGTCATACAAAAGCATCTTAATTATACTTTGCCTGCTGTACCACAGGCCAAACCGGTCATTGGTATTCCGGCATTTAGCTTAACAGGTTCGAGCCGTTTATTTGATGTTTTACCAAAACCGAAAATAAATACACTCCCGTTGACTTTTGAGGATTTGAACCAGGCCTATGGCTTTGTTTTGTACAGAACGATGGTAGATGGCGGTCGTTCAGGTTTGTTTAAAATTATAGGCCTCAGGGACTACGGCATCATTTACATCAATGGTAAACGTGTAGGCGTGCTTGACAGAAGGCTTAACCAGGATAGCTTACCGGTACAGTTACCAAAAGGAAAAGTAACTTTAGATATACTAGTTGAGAATTTGGGCAGGATAAATTTTGGGCCTTATTTATTAAAGAATAAAAAGGGGGTCACGGAAAGTGTAACACTTGCCGGTAATGAGTTAAAGGACTGGAAAATGTATAACCTTCCTTTTGATAATGTTAACGGAATGGTTTATAAAAAAAATCAAATAGTTTCAGATGCCCCTGTCGTTCGCAAAGGTTCGTTTGCCCTGCAGCAGACCGGGGATACTTACCTGGATATGCGCAAATGGGGCAAAGGCATAGTTTGGGTGAACGGGCATAATTTGGGCAGATACTGGTCTGTCGGGCCACAGCAAACGCTTTATTTACCTGCCGAATGGCTGAAAAAAGGAAAAAATGAGATTGTTATATTTGAGTTGCTAAAACCCGGTCAAAAAATAATAAAAGGCCTTGACAAACCTATTTTAAGTTTATTAAATGATGATAGCCTAACAGAAGCTAAATAATAAATAAAGGTGTGTCGGGATTGCTTAAAAAGCTGTTTGAAAAAGATTGAGTATATTTTTGATGCTTCTTTTACCCTATAAAAAGCAGTATGCTTTATATGATTTTTTAGCCAATGGTTTATACCTCAAACCTGACTGCTGGAACCTCATACAAGCACCAATTTTATAGTGCTAAAAGAAGCATTGTTGTAAATCAAGAACCTGTTGAAATCCTTTAAGGATCAGCTTTAAATTAAAACAGCTTTAATAAGAGGATAGCTAACAAAAAGAATGAAAGAAAAACTGATAAAAAGCATCCTAAAATTAAAAAAGGACCTAAGCGCATATTCGTTTTCATTTCCGTTGTTTCACTTTTTTTCTGCTTGTTTACCTGTTTTGGAGTTCGTTCAACAGCAGTAAGATATGAAAAGTACAGAAAACTTAGAATGCATTTTATCAACCCTGAAATTGGTTAATTATCAATAATTTTTAGTTCAGGATTTTTGCAGAATGAATCAGTAAATAAATAAGATGATGAACAAATACAAACTAATTTTTAGTGCTGTTTTAATTGGTTGTTGCAGCCTCGTTCTCATACAAAAGCCGCTTTTGGCACAACAAAAACCAGTACTGCCGGCGGTAAGTTACACCTTGCCCGGCACACGGCTTATGGCCATAGCTGAAAAGATTTTATATAAAAAAACGCCACAGGAAGATATGTACCTGTACCTGCTGCGTCCTGCAGGGAAGCATAAAAAAAAACTGCCTGCTATTGTGTATTTCACCGGCGGCGGGTGGGTTGGTGGTACAGTGGACGGACAAATACCGGATGCCGCCTGGTTCCGGGATCAGGGAATTATCGGGATCGGAGCAGATTACCGAGTAAAATCCCGTCATGGAACCACGCCCATTGAATGTATCAGAGATGCTAAATCAGCAGTACGATATGTGAGGGCACATGCCAAAGCATTAGGGATCAACCCAAACAAAATTATTGTTGCTGGCGGATCTGCCGGAGGACATATTGCAGCATGCACAGCAATAGATGGAGGCGATGAACCGGGCGAGGATTTGTCCGTTAGTTCTAAAGCTAATGCACTGGTTTTGCACAATCCCGTTTTAGGGGAAGGTTTTGGTGAAGAATTCTTTAAGCAACACCCGGAGTTTTCTCCCTTACTGCAGGTTAAAAAAGGCTGGCCGCCAACAGTTCTGTCCTGCGGCACCAAAGACAGGACCACACCTTTTGTTTATGCCGAAAAGTTTACCAATTTAATGAAAGCTACCGGTAATACCTGCGAACTGGTTGCGGTAAAAGATGCTGATCACTCCTGTGACTGGCCGGTGAGCAACCCCAACTTTTTACCAACACTTACCAGGATGACCGCTTTTTTAAAAGCGCATCATTTCATCCCCATAAATAAAAATAGAGGATAACAAACATGAAGTATAAAAAGGTTTCCTGAAGGATGGTTACGAACCATGATCTTAAATAGTTCGCCCTCCTGGTCCAACCGATGGCACTACAACGTTCCCATCATCCAATGATATAAAAACGCCTGTAGGCCCTTTCTGATAACTTACCACTATTTGACCTGCTCAATACCAACCGCATTGCCCAGGGGCAAGTGCAACTGGTCAAAAAAAGTTTTAACGTTAGGGACAGGATTAATGACTGCTGCAGTGGTTTCCGTGATACCGTTAAACACCAGTTTATCTTGGAAGGGGAACTGGACATTTGTGTCCATGCAGATGAACAGCAAATCGAACAGGTAATGGCCAACTTGATCGGTAACACAGTAAAGTACGCACCTGGTTCACCGGAGATTATCATCAAGGCAGAAAGAATGGTGGATGCTGTAAAAATATCAGTCGGGGACAAAGGGCCTGGCGTACCACCCGAAAAGCTGCACTACCTGTTTGACCGTTATTACCGGGCCGCTATAGCGGCATCCAGTATTCCGGCTTGGGGCTTGGACTATATATCAGTTCAGAAATCATCAAAAAGCACGGCGGGGAAATCGGTGTAGATAGCGAACCGGGCAAAGGAAGTACCTTCTGGTTTACGCTGCCTTTAGAATAATTGCAAAAACGGGTTAAAAGACTTTAAATGTTTATTTTAATCTATTATTACTGTAATTATACTTAGGTATAGTATTTTAAATTAAGCATTACAGAAAAACGAAGGAATTCGTGTAATCCCAGGTTTACAGGCAATAAAATGCGGTTTGGTAAGATTTGTTGAAATTTCATTATTATTTTTCATCAATATTTAGAGATTCCTCAATCTAATTTTCAGGTTAAAAAAAAGTTATTTTAGCGAAGGAAAATCGTCTGCCCGATTGTAATTTGCTGTTTGTATATAGTCTGATTTTATTAATTTAACGTGAGTTCGGGATAAGGAGAAGGTTTAAGAGAGAGGGGTTTTAATTTAGATAATTGATTATCAATAAGTAAGCATAATTTGTTATATTTAAGTGTCGAATTTAAATGTTAACATCATATGCTTACTCCTGATAAAATTATTGAAATATTCGTTAAGGTGGATGATTTCTGCAAAGAATTTGATGCGGCGATCAAAAAGTACCGTCTGGAAACAGAGAAGTATAGGGTCAGAAACAGGGAAGCATCACTTTCAGATAGTGAGATCATAACGATATTGATCGCTTTTCATAGCGGTTATTTTACCAATCTTAAACACTTTTACCTGTGCCATATCTGCCCTTATTATAAGGACGATTTTCCTGGTTTGGTGTCTTATAACCGTTTCATAGAGTTGCAGAAAAGGGTGGCAGTTCCGATGATGCTCTTTCTGAAAACGCATTGCCCGGGAGCATCCAGGGGCATTAATTTCATCGATTCCACCCATATCAAAGTTTGCCATAACAGGCGTATCCATAACCACCGGGTATTTGCCTCGGTGGCAGAAAGGGGACGATCTTCCATCGGATGGTTTTATGGGTTTAAATTGCACCTGATAATCAATGATAAAGGTGAAATATTGTCTTTTACCTTACAAAAGGCAATGTAGATGACCGGAACATCAGACTGATGACTTCCATGACACAGGATATCTTCGGCAAATTATTCGGCAATAAGGGGTACATCTCAAAAGCATTGGCCGATCTATTATGGGGCAATGGCATACAAATGATCACCAAACCAAGAAAGAACATGAAAGACTTTAACATCTCACAGGCTGACAAGATCATGCTCAGGAAAAGGGCAATAATAGAATGTGTAAATGATGAACTCAAGAATATCTGCAAGCTTCAGCACACCAGACACCGCTCCGTCAACAACTTTCTGATGAACACTATGGGGGCACTTTGCGCTTATCATTTCTTCCCTAAAAAACCTTCGTTAAATATCGTTTTTGAAAATCATGACAATCAATTACTTTTAGCTGCTTAAACCGAACTCACGTTAAATAGGTAAGAACACCACCAAGTGAATCAAAAATAATATGAAAGCAATTTTAACCATGGTCACTATTTTTGCTAGTATGAGTTGTTTAGGCCAAGCTTTGCTAAAATAGACCTGGCTACAAAGCGCCCAACTTTTTATGTTTATGCAAAAAAGGATAGATGAAATCATAAGGCGTTATTTTTACGCCTTGTGACTTGAAATAAGGTCATTTGGTTAAATCTAACCTTATATAGATATGGTTACAACCAGTATCTTTTAAAAGTTGATTGTCGAAAGCATTAGTTAACTTTGTAAAAAATAGATTATGGCACCGGTAACCATACGTCCCAAGGATCAAAAGCAATGGAATGCTTTGAAAATTATTTTTGAGGCAATGAACGTACCCTTTGAAAAAGAGGAAGAAAGCCCCTATAATCCAGAATTTGTAGCTAAAATTAAAAGAAGCGAAGAGCAGATTAAAGAGGGGAAAGTTACTCGCATCACAAAAGAAAATCTACAAAGCTTTTTAGGATTAGAATGAGTTTGTACTTAGATTTTTCCGATCAGGCTATAGACGATATCGCCTATCATAAAAAGTCTGGAAATAAAGCAATTTTAAAAAAACTGTTTTTTTTGCTGGATGAAATCGCCGACCATCCATTTACGGGAACAGGAAAACCGGAAGCTTTAAAACATAATTTTTCCAGAAAATGGTCAAGAAGAATTAACCAGGAGCATAGACTTGTTAATGAGGTTTTCGATAGCTATGTTACCATCCACTCATTGAAAGATCATTATTATAATACTTAGCGGGATTAATCTTCCGAAACATTAATTCCTTTGTTTTTTAAAGCTCCAATCAGGTAAGCCGTTGGGTCTTTAATGGTGCCTTTTGACTGCTTGAGTTTTTCCTTTACATCCTCGACCACCTCTTTAAAAACCTGCATTTTTTGAGATTTAATGATACGCTTGGCCACCACTTCACCAATGCCATAACTGGTGATTTGTGCCAGCTGTGCTGCTTCTTTCTGCAGATCCAATGGTTCATGAAAATCGATAGTTGCCTGCATTTCTTTTTTACGCCCAACAAAAATCTTAACAGTATCAAAGCCTTTTTTTACGTGTGGCCTACGACCATTGATGATTTCATAATCAAATTCCATGTCCGTATGCTCGTTGATTTGGCGTTTTGCTACCTCTAAAACCTTAGTGCGAAACCCATTTATTTCAGTAAATTGTTCTTTTTCTTTTCCCTTTGGGTCTTTTAAAAGCAGCATTTCTTTTAGTTCTCCAATAGGAATTGTTACGATACCACGCGTGCGCCATTGGCAGGCTACTGCATATAACCGTTTCGCGTATTTACTGCTACAGGATAAGGCAGAACGCAACTGCATAACGGTAAAATTGTCTTTTAAGTCAAAAAGGTATGGCCTTGCTTTATGGCTAATATTCACATCAAAATAACCTTGTCCTATTTGATAAACTATAGATGAGAAAAGCCAGAGCTGTGTAAACGTTTTTTCTGTTTCCATAGAAAACATTCGACTTCCCATATCTTCAGTGGCTTCCTTTAATTGCTGATAATTCCATTTTCTTCCAGTAATGGGGTAAATTAAAGAAAGGGAGTAAATCCGTCACGACTTCGCTGTATAAAATTTCTCTGACTTTTACCCGGTATATTCAATTCTCGGGCTTTAGGATCAGCTCCATTAGAGAGTTCAAATCAAAAGTCTTATAATCTTTCTCGTCCGAAAAGTCATATTCCCGAATATGTTTATATGTGCGCCAACTTTGAGTAGATGTGCGGATAATCTTCTTTAATAAGATTTGGTTTTCTTCCTCATAGTTTGTTAGGTATGATTTTGCCGAGAGCATGTGATCGCTGACGATTAAATATACGAGGGAAATGCTAAGAAAAAATGATAGAGCGAAGCCGTGGCGCTTTTTGTACTTTCTTTTAATTTACCCCTATATCCGTCGATAGAATTTTCGCGCTGAGAAGTGGTTCTTTCGGTGAGGGCGCATAAATGAAATAATAATAACCTGCTGATACTAGCGCTATAATGATAACAGAAATAATAATTAGCATTTATTGGATGTTTTTAATATATTAGAACACAAGGCAAACTTATCTATATTTGCTTACTGTAGGTTATTAGTTACCAATAGGTAAGCGGTAACTTTTGAGTTAGGATGGAAATTTGTAAAGCTGAAAATGTTGTTACCGATCAATCATGTGCTTCGTTGCTGTTGGCAGTGGGCGATGCACTTTATGTCATCGGAGGAAAATGGAAATTAAGGGTAATTATAGCTTTAACCGGCCGTAAAAAGAGATTTAATGAGCTACAAAGAACGATACCGGGCATTTCAGCCAAGGTCTTGTCCAATGAATTGAAAGAACTCGAAATGAATGGTTTTGTGAAACGTGTTATACATACTGCAACCATGCCTGTAATTGTGGAATATGAACTAACCGATTACGCTATGACTTTAAAGGACGTTGTTAATTCACTCAAAAACTGGGGTACTATGCATAGAAACAATATCCGGACAAAAAACACATGAAGTTTTACACTTTATGTACAAGGCACTACGGCGTCTAACTGTATACGTTTACTCATCTCTTAACTGAGAAGAGACAATGAATTACAGGGAAGGCATCTTCCATCGGAGTGAAAGCAGTTTTCAAAACTCCAGCAGTGTAATCCGGATCATTCATTTTTAAAGAACATCAGTTATCCAAAGATGAGGATTCAAAACAATGATGGGCTTTTGAATCTTTTCTCCATATAGATGTTTATTCTTAGAGCCTGTTTAAATTTCATTTGAAAAAAATTTATAATACTTCTTTTATGCCGATAAAATCTGTGTTTATATTTTGTGCCGATAAAAGAAGCATGTGGTTTTAGTGTTTTTGATAGGTAAAAGAAGCATAGAAAATAATTTGAATAAAATTTAAACAGGCCTTAGTTAAATGGAGCATTTCTATGTTTCCAATCAGTAGCCTGGTTCGAAAAATAAATTAATGATAACGGTCAAAATATTCTTGTAAGGTCATTTTGTGAGGGACAAACTTCTCGGTAAGAACATGCAGTTTTTTAATCCTGTCCAGTCGGAAAAACCGAAACCCGGTACGCAAACGGCACCACGCTACCAACAGCCAGTTCTCTTGCGTACTTAATAATGCAAAGGGCTCAATCAATCTGCTTGTAGTCTTGCCTGCTTCATTGAAATATTCAATTCTTGTCAGGTAAACATTTGTGAGGGCAAACTGTAAATCAGATAAGTTATTACTGTTTCTTTCGCTGTTGATGTTTTGACTAAACCGGGTTCGTTCTGCAAGTAAATTAGCTTTTTCTTTTATAGGATGCCCTAATACAGCTTTGATTTTGTCGATAGCTTCTGAAAATTCTTTAACAAAAGAAGCATCTTTGTTTTTTAATACCAATTGTTCTGCAAGGATTAAAGCGTTGGCTTGGTTTTCTGTAAACATCACGGGCGGAATCCTGTATCCTGCCATTAGTGTATATCCTTTTCCGTCTTCGGTCAAAATTGGAACGCCTGCTTGTTCCAATGCTTTGATGTCCCTGTAAATTGTCCTGATACTAACCGAAAACTTGTTTGCCAGTTCTGATGCCGTCAAATGTCGTTTCGTTTGCAACTGGGTCAAAATTGCGGTCAGTCTTGAAAGTCGTTTTGTGTCATTGTCCTTCATTATTCAAATATTTCAGAATAGGGTTTCCATTATTGATGGGGTTATAAAATGGTTCATACACTCAAGATTGTGAAAGCTTTGCAGTACTTTTTTATTGTCGCTCACTTTGCCACAGCGTTAAGGTATATTTTTTCATTGAATAAAGAAAGAGGTTGAAAAAAGTTGGAATGTTGTGTGGGTGTCTATTGCTAAAACTGCAGGGAATAACCCTTAATATTTTTTGTAAAAAACTCGTTTCAGCTAAATAATAAGCTTTGGGTAGTCCTATAAAAAATAATTAAAAAGCACGGTAATGCTGGGTAGTACCGTGCTTTTAAGTGGTCCCGACGGGAATAACTAGTATTCTTAACCCTGTGACTTTAAATAACTTATCTGTGTATAAATTCAATACTCACCGAATTACTCACCGCTTTTTTTGATACAGATTAATTGCAAATCTTAAGATATAAAGATACGAAACCTATTTAACATCTCAATAATTGAACCTCAGATTGAATGGCTTATTTTTTGCAAACACAAAGACAAGCAACATAACATCAATATCTTTTCAATAAATAATGTATTGCTCATCAAAACTACCGTCGGCATACAGATCGATCAAACCATAGCCTGGAAAGGTTTCACGTCTGTTGCCTTCCCACCAGCCACCACTTACCGCGCCGTCGCAAATGTAGGTAACGTTGTTGTAAACCAGTTTTTCGCGCAGGTGGATGTGACCGCTGAGGCATAACTTTACGTTTGGATGCCGATAAAACAAGTTGATGAGCTTTGAGTTATCCGTATGCATATCGCCGCCCAGCATTACCCATTTATTAACGGTGTCATCCTCAATAAGGTTAGTCGCCGTTAAAATAGGAATGTGGGACATGATCAGTACCGGCAAGGTTGATGGGGCTTGCTTTAACTCATTTTCCAGCCAGGTAAACTGCTCGTCGCCCAATTTACCAATGTACCAGGTATCGTCTATATCAAGATGAACGCTATCCAGCACTATGAATTTCCACCCGCTTTTATTAAAACTGTAATAGGGTTTTATCAGCTGCAATTGATCGAGCGTGTATTTTTTGCCATAGCGTGTCTGGCCTTTGTCGTTTTCGTTCCACCATATATCGTGGTTACCGAGACAGTAATTAACCGGCAAACTGCATTCGCCTTTCATGATGCTGTGGGTAAGTTTCCATTGCTCATCAAGGGTATTTAAGTTTTCTTTATTCATGTCAAACACCACATCGCCTCCATTCATAATAAAATCAACTTTGGGTGTTTGTTTTTGAACATGGTGCAGGCAACGTGCATATCTGGCAGGCGCATCGAACTTATTTTTCAGGTGTACATCGGTAAGGTGTGCAATTCTTAAAACCGGTTTATCCTTACTTTTATTCAGCCCCAAGCCAAGGGATGGTGCAATCAATAAACCGCACAGATTTTTTATAGCAGATCTTCTTTCCATTTTAGTTTTTTTATAAAAGCCGCTATGCATTACCATACATGCATAGCGGCTTGTTGTTATTTACCAGTTAGGATTTTGTTTTAAATTTGGGTTCAGCAATATATCCTGCGTAGGCAGCGGATATAGATAATCTCTATCTTCATTAAAGTTTTTAGGGAGATTTGAGTTTGGCAGAATATTTCCCCCTAAGGTTCCCTTCTCCAAAGTTACATCTGTGCCCAGTTTTAAAAACTGCGCATTAGGTACGGTAGGCTGTGAGCCGCTGTAAATAACCAGATCTGTTTTGCCGTCTCCGTCTAGATCATAATTTCCAAGCCCCGGAAAATACTCACCTTTAAACTGATCAATAAGCAGGTGCCCTTCCTTCCAGCGCATCAGGTCATTCCATCTAAATCCCTCCATTACCAATTCAATTCTGCGTTCCCTGCGGATCTCCAGTATAACGCCCTTATTTGCCCCGTTTAAATGCGTATATTGGGCTGCCAGGTAAGGATCAGGATTGCCATTCGCATTGGCCATGTTTATTGCAGGCATAGCAACACGATCTCTTAAACGCTTGATGGATTTATCCAGATCGGCTTGTGTCAATGTGCCTAATTCGGCTTTAGCTTCAGCAAAATTCAGTAATACCTCGGCATACCTGAAAATGGGCAGCGGATTAGGCGACTTAGCCAACGCGTCATTAGCCTGGGCGGTTACAAATTTGGTTAACTGATAACCGGTTACCGTTCCGCCGAATGAGGGCGCAAGGGCAACGGTACCATCTACCCTCTTATAACCCGGTGTACGTACTGTTTGCGATAAACGAGGATCGCGGTTTTGCGTTTCATCAAAAAACTGCATAGTTTGATAACCCGGGATATCAGTAAAACGCGATCCATCTTTCATCAAATAACTATTAACCAGCCTTTTTTCAAGTCCGGGTTTACCAAATGAGGGTGATATAGTATAGTAGTTTACGTTTTGAAATATTTGTAGGTTAGCACTGTATTCTCTTGCCAATATAACCTCTGATGGGATAACGGACAACGAGTTAAAAAGCGTGGCATAAGCCTTATCAGGTGTGCTATTATAAATGGCATACGGCCCATGGTCAATTACCTGTCCGCCGGCATCAGCAGCCAGCTGAAGAAATTTATCAGCATCGGGCAATTTAAATTCTGTATGATATTTTCTGAAAGTCCCCTCAAATAAACACAACCTTGATTTCAAGGCCAGTGCTGTCCATTTGTTTATTTCGTCGGGCGATTGATTTGCCGACAGGTTATTGATGGCAAAATCAATATCATTCAGCACAGAGTCCATCACCATTGTCCTGGGATCGCGGCCTTTAGTTAACGCCGCGTTATCTGTTACTTCAATAGCTTTTGAATACCATGGCACATCACCAAACCTTGCTACCATGTTTGAATAAAAATATGCCCTGAAAAACCTGGCCGCGGCTACATATTTATTAGTGATGGCCGGTGCAAGATTACCCCGCTGATAATTTTGCAAAAAATAATTAACATTTCTCAATTTATCCCAGTTCCAACCGCCGCCCGATACAGGCACAGTACGTTTACCGGTAACCTTATCGTCCTCAGCGGTAAGTATAATGTTGTCACTGTTCTCGGTATACAAACTGGTGAACCCATTATCCTCATTATCAGCATTGGGCAGCATTTTGTCATAAAAAGACAATACATAAAGCTTTAATTCATTTTCAGAATTGAAAGCATTGTCGGGCGAGATCTGAGAAAGCGGTTTCAGGTCGAGCGATTTTGAGCAGGCCGAGAATAGCATTGCCCCAGCCATTATTGCATATAATATTTTTTTCATGTTGTTTTTTTAGTTAAAAGGTTACATCTAAACCCAATGTGTAAGTTTTTAAATACGGGTAAGATCTCGCGCCGACATCGGTAGCGTCGGGATTAATCGACTCCGGATCGATATAGTTATTTTTAAGCTTAGTAAAGGTTAACAGATTTTGCCCGGTAAAGAAAATACGCAGTCGCTCCATTTTAAGCTTTTTAACCAGGCTTGTTGGTAAATTATAACCCAATGTAGCTGTCTTTAACTTGATATAGGCTATGTCCTGCAAGTACTTATCATTATTAAATGATAGTGTAGAACCCGGATAAGCGGCATATCCCCTATTGATAGGAAAATACGAGTTAGGGTTTTGGGGGGTCCACAATTTGCTCTCATAATCTTTTGGTATAAAAGACGAATATGGCCTGCCAAGTGTTCCCCAGAACATGCCCGCTTCGGTGTTAGGGTACCAGTTCTGTTTACCTACCCCCTGAAAAAATAAGGTTACATCAAAATTATTCCAGTTAAAACCGGCATTGATACCAAACGAATACCGCGGCAGCGAATTACCGATCTTTCTCAGATCGCCATGATCTTTGAGCGTGTTTTTACCATCGTTAATTACACCATCGTTATTCAGATCTTTAAATTTAACGTCGCCTGCCTGTAAGTTGCCCCACTGGCCCGGTGTACCTACACGCTCGCCGTTAACATAATCCTGGTTAATTTTCCAGTTCTGGGCTTCCTGGTCTGATTTAAAAAAGCCATCAAGGCTGTATCCCCACATTTCACCCAGTTCTTGTCCGGCATAATAATTATTCAGCAATCCGTTAGGGTTATCAAATTTGGTGATTTTTGCTTTATAATCAGAAAGTACAAGGCCCAAGTTGTAGTTAAAAGTTTTACCTGCAAGGCTAAAATTATCGTTCCATCTGATGTTTAAATCCCATCCCTTGGTAACCAGGTTCCCTGCATTTTGCTTTGGAGACGCGGCACCGAATACAGATGGCAGGGTTTTACCGTCAATCAGCATATCAGTTGTTTTGCGGCTGTACCAGTCGAACGTAGCTTGTAACCGGTTATTCAGGAATGCAACGTCTGTTCCAAAATCAAGCGATGTTGATTTTTCCCAGGTAAAATTAGGAACTACCGGGTTTGGCGCGCTGATGGTTTGCGCCTGGCTGCCATTTACTATCCAGTTAGACCGTGCGGCATTAATTACCGGGATATAAGGGTAAAGGCTTGCGCTGCTATTACCAATATCCTGGTTACCTAATGTACCGTACGAACTTCTTAACTTGAATTCGCTGATAGCTGGTTTGATACTTTTAAAGAAGTCCTCTTCGCTGATTCTCCAGCCGCCTGATATCGACGGGAAAAAGCCAAATCTGCTGTTACTCGGAAAGCGGGACGTTCCATCATACCGGCCATTTACCTCAAGCAGATATTTACCGGCATAATCATAATTAATCCTGCCAAAATAGCCTAATAGGGCCCATTCCCTGGCGTTACCTCCAGCCTGCTGCGGTCCTGTGCCTAAATCAATCTGATTAAGATCTTCGGATAACAAGCTTAGCGCTCTTGACGAGTTGTTTTTATATTTCTGCAATTCGTAATTATATCCTCCTGTTATTTTGAAGTTATTGAGGTTGATCTTTTTTTCATACGTGGCATAAATATTTACAGAGTGATGCTGATCTAACTCTGTATTTTCCCTGTACTGATCCGTTCCATCATGATTGATCACACCGGGTATACGCGACCATGCGATAACGTCATTACGCTGAAAGCCGGTGGCCGGGCTCAATTGATAGGAATAGCTGCCATTTAAGTTCAATCCTTTGATAATGGTAGCCGTAAAACCTAAGGTGTTGGTAATGTCGTAATTATTTGTACCACCAAAGCTCTTTCCGTTTTGCAGGTCGGGATATTCGCTTGCACCATAATTATTTAAACCCGTACGAAAGGTAATTGTACCGTCGGGATTTTTTGGCACATATGCAGCCATAGCATGGTTGTAAAGGCCTGTAACAAGATAGCCTTTACCCGGATATGCATAATTGTTGCCCGGGTAAACATAACTATTGGCGGCAAACTGCGTATTTGAAAAAGCAGTAAGCCAACTGGCCAAATGCGCATTGATCTTTACCCTGTAATTGTATGCATTATATACATCTTCACGCAGGTCTTTCTGGAATAGCCCCTTTTGTTGATAATATCTTCCGGACATTACAAAATTAATCTTGTCATTACCACCGGTGATGCTGAGATGATGATCCATAGCCGGAGTAATATCCTTAAACAAAAAGTGCCACCAATCCGTACTTCCGTAATAAACATATTGATCTTGCCCGTTCCTGTTTTGAATAACAACATCCGGCAGCGACTTGTCGGTTTGTCTTAGCTTAAGCTGGGCATAATCCTCAGCAGTGTAACCGCTATAGCTCGTTCCGTTGGTGCGTGAAAAGGCTTCGTCAACCAGGCGCAGCTGGGTATAACCATCGGTAATAAAATCGGTCTTGGTAGTGGTTGACTGTAAACTGTAGCTGCTGCCAAAATTTACGGTAAGTTTTCCGTTCTTGGCGCTTTTGGTTGTAACCAGTATTACACCAAAGGCGGCCCTTGCACCATAAATCGCGGCCGAAGCCGCATCTTTCAAAACAGTCACCGTTTCTACATCATACGGGTTAACCATGTTAATATCGCCGGGAATACCGTCGATCAATATCAAGGGAGAACCGCTGACGTTGGTAATGGATGCGAAACCGCGTACGTTAAATTTGCCTTGGCTGCCCGGGTGGCCATCGCCAAAGGTAATATTTAAATTAGGCAACGCTCCTTCAAGAGCCTGGCCAATATTGGCAACCGGCCTATCATTAAAAACCTTTGCATCGACCTGGCTTACAGCACCGGTTAAATTCACTTTCTTTTGCGTGCCATAGCCTACAACCACAACTTCGTTAAGGCCATTTTGGGATGGCAGGAGTTTTACGTCCAATGGTGTGGTTTCGCCCGCTTTTATCTTCACGTTATTAAACTGCTGGCTTTCATACGATATATAGCTTACCACTACCGTATAAGTACCGGCCGGTGCCGATAGCTGGTAATTACCGGCTTCATCACTTTGAATTGCCTTATTAAGCTCAACAATACGTATGGTAGCAGAAGGAAGGAACAGACTTTTTTCGTCTACCACTTTACCTGCCAGCTTGCCGGGTTGCTGTTGCTTTATTTCCTCTTTGGTAAGCGCATTAATTACTACTACGCCGTTTACATCCTTATAACCCAGCGCGCGTGAACCCAACACTTTTTTAAGAATATTGTCAAGCGTTTCGTTCTGAACGTTTAAGGTAACTCCAGTAAACCGGCTTATCAATTGGCGGTCATAAGCAAAATTAACTTTGCTTTGCTCCTGTATTTCTGATATCGCGGCTTCCATAGTCGCGTTTTTTATGTTCACAGATACCCGCTTTTCGAGTATCTGGCTGTTGCCAGCATAGGCCGGCAGCATTAAGGAAGCAGTAGCGAGAATACTTATTAACACAAAAGTGAATCTCATTGCTTTAATGATATTGTTGTTAAATTTAAATTTCATACATTGTATGGCTTTTGATTGTGAAACGATTTGAAGCTTTTGCCGTTACAGCGGCATGTATTAAGAGATAGTTGTTACAGCAACTGTCTCTTTTGTTTTATCGTAAAATTTCTATGGTATCCCTCCTTTGTTTAATTTTAAATTGATGTATGGCAGCCAACACTTCCAATGCTTTTACAGCAGGCATCTGGGTGTTTAAAGTGGCGGTAAAATGTTTGAGTCGTACAGATCTTGAAGGGGCAACTACATAAACCCCGTAATTCTTTTGGATAAGCACCGTCATTTCATCAAATGACGCGTCGGCAAGTACTAATTCACTTTTTTGCCAGGCCAGTACCTTATCGTTTAATGCAGCAAGCCTGATGGCCGATGTGTTTTTTGCATAATACAATTGCTGCCCTTTAACAAGAAAATTAACCGGCTTACCCTCAACGTTAACCCCTACCTTACCCCGGGTTACCCCTACCGACATGCTATTGAGTTTTTTATAGGCTCTAATATTAAAAGAGGTACCCAAAACCTGCGTAGTAAGCGCACCGCTTTTGATAATAAATGCTTTGGAGGTATCGTGCTTTACGTCAAAATAAACCTCACCGTCAATGATAGTTACGTAGCGTTTTTTTGAAAAATCGTTTTGTATACGGATAGACGAGCCGCTATTAAGCGTAAGCTGCGACCCATCAGGTAAATTAACCTGTTTGCGCTCACCTGTTTTTGTGGATATATCGGTGTAACCTATTGTTGCGACAGTTGCGGCGGGCTGGTGCATGTAGGTTCGCCACATATAGATGCCAACAGCGCTTATTAAAAGGAGAGAAGCCGCAACCCTGATCTGGGTACGAAATTGAAGCTTTTTTATAGCAGGTTTATTAGTGATGCCAAGCTGTGTAAACTGCCATATATCTTCCCGCAATTTACTTTCCTGCCTACTACTTAATTTGCCTGGTACCTCTTCATCAAGGCACTGATACCAGTTATCAACAGCCTTTTCTTCCTGAGTGGAAGTTTTTCCATTGAGGTATTTAATAAGTATCTCCCTGATCTTCGTACTTTCCATTCCTATGCTTTTGACTTATTATCTAAGCAAAGGGCTTTTGGTACTATATCAAGTATATTAACTCTCTATTAACTTTTTCACTTACTATAGGCATATAACATAAAAATTGCAGAAAATACCCAATCACCAGAACGGTGGTCTACCACCACAAGGCGTAGCCGCTTTAAAGCCTGGGTAAGCTGATTTTTAACCGTTTGTTCGGATATGTTTAATTGAATGGCGATATCACTTAGAGCCATATGTTCATCCCTGCTCATTTTGAAGATCAGTTGCATTCTTCCGGGCATACTTTCAATGGTACTATCCAACAGCATACGCAGTTCCTTGCTTTCCAGCAGGTTCTCGGGGCTTGCATTAAAACCTGCTTCAAAATTATCGGCCTTTTTAACCTGTGCCGAGGTGTAGGCATAATAGCTTAATGTACGGTATTTTAAGGCGGTGAATAAGTATTTGCTCAGGTCATCTTCATCAATCGCCTGTATATCATCCCTTCGGTTCCAGAGCGAAACCATTATCTCCTGCAGTATATCCTTGGCCTCATCCTCATTAACATTTTTGCAGGCCCTGGTGTAAAGCAAATTCCAGTACTTATCATACAGCGCCCGGAACGCTGCAGCATTACCCGCTTTAACAGCAGATAGCAGTTCAACATCCTTCCAGTAATGAAAGTCATCCATGCTGGCAAAAGTATAAAGCTATTTTATGTTTTTGCCTTCATTATTGTTAATAAAATATTATCATCTGCAAAAACACAACGAACATTTTTGAAAATAAAAGCAGCGATAGTAAGTGGCAATAACAATCTGTTTAGCTACCAAAAACCGGCGACATATCATTTGATAAAATGAAGCGTTAAAAAAATATTGGATCACATAAAAAGAATATCATCATCCCTTAATAACATTGTGCGCCATTAATTAAAGAAAGGGCTCATCAGTAGGTTACAATAAAAACATTTATGCATACTTAACAGTTCCAATTTATCATGCTACCTAATGCCCGATCAATATTGAATTTTAAATAATCAGTGACATTTAACTCATTTAGTTAAAGGAGTACCTTATGCCGAATGGTCTCTGCAATGCGTTTCACTAGTTAATGATCATCTGATGAGCTGAAGAATATCTTTAAACCCATTGTTTTTTTCCATACGCTGTAAGTATATGTCATTAAAAAATGCAATGATAGCCAAATACAAAAAATTTATTTTGAAGGTTTAGATATTATGGGTATTGCTGCGATACATTCCGGTGATAAATCCACCTTTAATGAAGCACCCTAACAAGTAATGGTAATTGGTAAAGTATTTAAGTATTAACTAATGATAAATTTAATTGGCGTGCATTTTAATAGCTTGCGACATGGCACCTCTGCCTTGTCAGTATTATTTATTCTTTGTATTCAAACTGTTTATGCGGATGTTAAGCTGCCGGCCATTATTTCTGATAATATGGTTTTACAGCAAAAGTCAAAGGTCAAACTTTGGGGATGGGCGGCGCCTGGAGAAAGAGTAACAATCATAGCTGGTTGGCGAAAAAGCCCGCAGATAGTATTGGCCAATAAAAGTGGAAATTGGTTGGTTAGCATACCAACGATTGCTGCGGGGGGAGGAGCATATACTATTACATTTAAGGCCACTAATACCATTGACGTAAAAAATGTTCTGTTAGGCGAGGTCTGGTTTTGTTCGGGGCAATCCAACATGGAGTTTACACTGGCAAAAAGCCCTATCTTTTGGGAAACTGGTGTTAATAATTTCGAAAAAGAAGTATTAAAGGTAAATAATCCGAACATCAGAATGTTTACTGTACAACATGCGAAAGCTGATAGTTCACTTGCAGATGTTAAGGGTGATTGGCTGTTAGCCAACCCGAAGAACGCTCAGCTGTTCTCAGCGGTTGCTTGGTATTTTGGTCGGGAGTTAAATGTTAAGACAGGTTACCCCATAGGGCTGATAAACACAAGCTGGGGTGGTACACCTGCTGAGTCATGGACAAAAAAAGAAGTGTTAGAGGCAGATCCCGAATTAAAAGTTATACTTAGCCGCTATCAGGAAAATTTGAAAAGCTATCCTCAAGATTTTGCACAATACAAAGTGAAATTACAGCAATGGCAGAAAGATTCTGCTATTATCAGGTTCCAAGGCCATATTCCCCCCAAGCCACCTACATTTGTAATTGATCCTTTAAAGTTATCACCTTATACCATTTATAATGCAATGGTAGCGCCGATTATTGCCTATTCTATAAAAGGCTTTATTTGGTATCAGGGGGAAGCTAACGCTCCAAGAGCATACCAATACCGAAAATTATTTCCGGCGATGATTAAAAACTGGAGAGAAGATCATAATGATATGAATTTGCCATTTTATTTTGTACAAATATCGCCTCATCAAAGCCAAAATCCAGAAATACGCGAGGCTCAATTAATTACCTGGCAAACAGTACCACGAACAGGTATGACTGTCACCATTGATAATGGAGACTCTGCTAATATACATCCTCGTAACAAGGAATTGGTGGGGAAGAGACTATCACTTTGGCCATTGAGCCACGTATATGGTTACAAGAACATACCTTATTCTGGCCCCATATATAGATCAATGAAGATTGATGGAAGCAGTATCAGATTGTATTTTGATTATGTGGCTAATGGACTGGTTGCCAAAAATGGCAATTTGACAGAATTTACTATAGCAGGCGACGACCAAATCTTTCATCTGGCGGATGCCAAAATTGTCGGGAATACCATAGTCGTTAAAAGTGCGTCGGTTCCTAAACCTATAGCTGTGCGCTTTGCCTGGCGCAACGTTCCATTGCCTAACTTGTATAATTCGGCAGAACTTCCAGCATCACCATTCCGAACAGATGACTGGCCTTTAACAACTCAAGGTGTGAATTGAAGTCCATCACGATAACAAATCTTAAGTTGTCCAGTTGAAATGGTTAGTTTTAATAATTTCATTTCCCGTTTATGTATTTTGCGATTTACTTTTCTATTTAGTTAAAGGAGTATCTTACACCAAACTGTATTCTGTAACGAGAGCTTGAAGCTGGGTTTATGGTAGAGTTCAAGTTCGTATCCTCAGTAAATTCTCCAATATTTAATAATGCCGGATTAACCTGAAAGGTGGTTGGACTTAACGCAGTTATAGGCGTTGGGTTGACCATAGTTTTCAGTACACCCCAATTTTTGTCTATAAGGTTGGTAACGTTCAATATGTCGGCAGTGATCTCCAATGTGTTTTTGCCCTTTCCAAATAGGATGGACAGATCTTGAGCAAACTTCAGATCCGCCTGAAAATACCACGGTAACAAAACTCCGTTGCGCTCCGCAAATTGGCCTCTGTGGCTGCTTAAATACGTGGAGTTGTTGATGTAGTTATTTAAAGAATTCCATTGCTTCTGAACTGTAGCAGTTGGAGAGGCGACCAAGTTGATCTGCGACTGATCCTTAGGTATAAAGATAAGGTCGTTTCCAACAATTCTATCCTGGTTTACGTCGCCTGTACCAGCATAAGTATAAGACCCCCTGCCTTGTTGGGCTACTTCCAAGAAAATGCCCAAACTGGATGTCATCTTATCTTTGAAGTAGTTAAACCGGTAAGTTGCATTTCCTACTACTCTGTGTCTTAGATCAAAGTCTGTATAGCCCAATACTGGTAAATTGGTATTGCCAACAACCGGCGTTGCATTAAATGCACTTGAGGCTGTTGTGCTCCTGAAGTCAAAAGCATCTTTGGAGTTACCATAATTATAGGAAACAGATGCCATCCAGTTTGTACTGAACTGCTTATTTAATGAGGCGGTCAAGAACAATTGACGCCCAATGTTTACATTGCTTAACAAATAGCCTCCGTTAACATTCGGATTGATGGTGCTGCTCGTGTATGCAAGCCTGCCGTCTGCTGCAGTGGCGGTATTGCTTGAATTGAAATTCACATTTGTATAAAATGGCGCGTTGTAGTCCTTACTGTAAACCCCTTCTAAAGTAGCTACCATATTAGCAGGCAATTTATAGTCTAAGGCAAGCGTGCTTCTCCAGGTTTGCGGCATCTTAAAATCCTTGGAAACAAAATCCAGTTCTGATTGGGCTGCTGCTGACTTATTAGGCGGAATATAAGCTTGCGGGTTAGGATTATAAGGATATGCAGCTGCTGTATTTGGAGTAGTTGCCGCTATAGAGTTTTCATTAAGACCGTTCATTGAACGGGCATTAGTTAGATAAACAAACGGGATGTTTCCGCTAAAGATGCCAGAACCCCCTCTGAGTTGCAGGGTGCGGTCTCCTATAAGATCCCAGTTAAACCCTAGACGTGGTGAGAAAAGAACCGAATTTCCTGGGCTTGTGCCTGTACTGTAATGCTCCGGGTTTCCATATGCATCCTGAAACGTATAGTTTAAGGCAGTTGTATTGGTAGCCGGTATTCCTATAAACGAAATCACATCAAACCGGATTCCTCCTGTAAATTTTAAAGTAGGGATAGGAAACACTTCATCTTGAAGATAGAAACCAAGCATAGAAACCTTGGTTTGCGTATAAGTAACCTGCCTTCCGGGCTGGACAGTATAGCTTAATGAATATTGATAAGGTAAACCGGCTCCTGTACTCGGGCCGATTGGCGTTACCGTCCCGGCGGGAGAACTGTTATAGAAATTAGCCAATGAACTAAAAGTATAAGTTCCCTGTGGATTCAAGGTAAAGTTATTGTCAAACTCCATACCCTGGTAACTTACACCGGCAGAAAAGTTATGACCTCTTAAAGCGAAAGTAATATCGTCCTGTAATTGAAAAATATGCTGAACAACGTTATTGTCAACTGCTGCGTTACTTGTCCCAAATTGGTAGGTCTTTCCATTATCGCTAATCATCACATAAGGTGTAATATCACCCAGCGGTTGCCTGTAATCAGGTAAAGAATTATATGATGCAAATACCCTATTGCTGATTTTATTACTTAGGTTACTATTAAGCTCACCGGTAATAGAATAAATATCATTGTGACGAAGAAAACCATTATTGCTGAAACCTGCGGATGATATAGTACTTATAGCTCCTTGAACATTACTTGCTGTTAGCTGGTTATACCTCACACTTAATTTGTTTTTGGTGTCAATGTTCCAATCAAGTTTCACCAGGAATTTTTTATTTTGAGTTGGCAAATTATAGTCCTGATAGTCGCCAGGGTTATAATGATACGTTGTTTGAAGGTAATTACTTAAAGCATTCAGGTCCGATGCATTGAAATTAGATACGTTCGAGCCTGTATTGCCAGGAGTTGCCGCTACATAATTGGCCCCAGCTTGTATATTGCTGAACTGTTCATAATTGGTAAAAAAGAACAGTTTGTCTTTAATGATCGGCCCACCAAGTCTGAAACCGATGGTGTTTTCATGAAATGGAGTATTGGCAATAGTTACATCTTTCACCTTGCTTCCCACCAGATTCTGGTTACGGTATAGGTCATAAATTGAACCTCGGAACGTGTTATCTCCGCTCCAAGTGACTATGTTGATACTTGCACCAGTAAAGCCACCTTCTTTAACACTATATGGTGACTGGTTTACAGCAATTTGATCGATAGCGTCCAAACTTATGGGTTGAGCGTTAACATTTCCTCCGGGTAAGTCGGATGTTTGTAGTCCTAAACCAAAAGAATTATTAAATGCTGCACCATCGACAGATATAAAATTGCTTTTTGACCCCTTACCCAGCATACCTTGTGCTCCGGCCTGTGGGCTAAGTCTTGTAAAATCTTTAAGACTTCTTGAAATTGATGGCAAATTATTTATTGAATTCCGGTCAATCACTGTTCCAGCCCCATTTTTTTTGCTATTTAATATATTGTTTTTTGAATCAACTTTAATTACAACTTCCTGCAAAAGAAAAGTCTTATCTTTTAGCTGAATGTTTAACGTTAAGACCTCGCCAAGACCCACATGCGCATCGGTGATTTCATAAGGTTCAAACCCCATATTGGTGACAACTATTGTATATGGACCACCTACTCTTACATTAGCCAATGAAAAGCGACCATCGTCTTGTGAAATCGTGGCATATTTAGTACCAGAAGATATATGTACCGCAATAACTACACAACGTCCTATTGTAGTTGAATTACTATCTGTTATTCTTCCCTGAATTGATCCTGTTGTTATACCCTGTGAAAAAAGAAGTTGCGACCAAAAAAAAAGAACGGCAAATAGTATTAATGTCTTTTGTATCATCAATTGCAATGGTTCAAATTTCATAAACTTAATCTAAAATGAGTTGACAGGAATTAAGTATTACAACCCAAATTTACGACAACAAGCTTTGGATAAAGATTTTACCTCAAAGCTTGTTGATTATTATTTAAAAAGTACAGCGAAGTTCCCTTTTTACCCAAATGGTATATTTATTTTTTCTTATTCTATAGTCTATCTGCAAAAGAAAGGTCCGTATTTTGCCTTAACGAGGTGTGATTCATCATGGTCATCAAGTACAAATACATTGAAAACCTTTCCTCCAGGTTCAACCCGTATTAAAATATGTCCTTCTTTAGACGTTACTTTGGGCCATAAATCTTTATTCATTTCCTTGTTTTCCTTTAATAACGATGTGGAAAATACATAAGGTGGATTTGTATATGCGTTATCTGCTATAACTCTTTTTAATACAACTGAATCAGGATGAACCGAAGCCCATGCAGGTACAATATAAACCTTCGGCTTTGCTATGCTTAAAAAAACATCATTTTCCGAATTTTTATAACCATGATGATCCATTACTGCAACATCTATTTTTCCTAGTACCTTTGAAACAGGAGTTTCAACATCCAGCCATTCAGGTACTCCAGGCATGACGATTCCTTCAATATCTCCACCATTAAAATAATTAAATCCTCCATATTTGATCTTTATGGCATTACTGCAAGCGTTTTCAAAAAGTTGGTTTGTGTATTTTGCCGGTATGCTATCTGGGAAAAGGGACCGTACCTTTGTTCCATCACCGGTCCATAGCAAACCATTTCCAACGATGTTTCTTATCGAAAAAGTGGAATTGTACTTTTTATAATCTCGTAAAAGCTTTATTTGGTTTTTAACACCGGGACGGAATTTTTCCATTTTCAAGCCGGTTGTTTCCTGTTTATATGCAATGAATTTTCGGTAGTTATCTACCATTTCATTATCCAGTTTTTGTGGATAATTGTAATCTGGCCATCCTCGATCTAATAATTTTTTTATTTGAATAGATTCTCCAACTTCTGTAATTCCTGTTAAACGATATGTTCCATTGGCAGACAATGCGTTATATTTTCCAGGGAATCCCATATGATCGTCATGGAAGTGAGTTATTAAAGCATAATCAATCTGATGATTTACTTTAGGCATTACGCTTTTTATAAAACTAACAATATGCGTTCCTGCCGATTTGTTAGAATTTGGGAGTGCTATTGGGTGAATTTCCCTTGGGTAATTTTCATTGATGGCTCCAGCATCTATTAACAAAGTAGTTCCATCCGGAAGTATAATGTAGCAGGAATTTCCTAAGCCGTAACTGATTTGATAAATATCCAGTTCGCCTTTTTTCCAAGGAGGTAAAGATTGTTTGGTTTGCCCAACCGACAGAAAAGTTGTAAATGCTAACGTTGCAAGGAGAATTATTCTTCGAAAAATATCCGATAAACTAAAGTTCTTCATAATATGAATTGTATTTATTTGGTTACCCGCTATTGTTCAGTTAAAAACGGTAAATACCTGTTTCAAACTATCCGTACAGATAATATCTCCACCACTGGAAAATATTCCTTTGTAGGAAGCGGTTAATTCGTTGTTTGGCAGTATATCCGCGCCACCCTGGGCACTAAAGGAAACCATAATACCCATATCGTGTATCTTGTCGTAAAAATTCTTATCCTGTAACTTAGATGGGGTTAATGCGATCAGATTCTGATGCGGCAAACCCGACTGTTCAATAGCTCTAATATTATCCCAACTATTAAAACCTAAAGCCATCATTAGGGTTGGGTATTTTTTGTTGAGTGCAACAGCGTCTTTGACAGTATAACAGATAACGAAAATATCATTTATGGTTTTTGTTGCGATCACTGCTTTCATTAATCGTTCGGGATCAGTACCTGGTTTCATATCTAAGGCGATTATCATCTTGTTTTTCTTAACAAACTGAAGCACTTGAGTTAGCAGAGGAACGTGCTGACCTTTTAGGATATTTCCATACGCGTCTTTGAGTTCAAATTGTTCGACTTCCTTTAAAAGAAATTTGTTTAAATTTTCTTTTCCGGTGGTCGTTCTATTCAAAGTTGAATCATGCAATAAGAGCAAAGCACTGTCTTTCGACATTCGTACGTCCATTTCCTGTATGACACATGGAGCGTATCGGTAAGTATATTTTAACGTTTCAAACCCGTTATCAGCGTATCCTCTACGTAGGGGAGACATGCGATGAGCCATAATGAGAGGCTTATTTTCTCCGGGTGTCCATTTAAAATATTGTTGTAAGGTTTGACCAGGCCTACGACATCCATTATCATCCTTTTTTATAACAGGCTTTGTTACAAAAAGTAAGCAAGCTGCTACATAGGGTCTGCTGAAAAACTCAAGATATAGGGTATAAATAATAGGATTGAAACAATGGTATCAAAAAATGATTGAACCATTGTTTCATTTCAGATAATATTGCTGAAAAACATTTTCCTGTATTTTT
>JAABUM010000742.1_pt1 | contig 54221 bp, 49 predicted proteins | sample 5559161 | NCBI WGS metagenome assembly JAABUM01 (sample SAMN10711868, study PRJNA513369) | rock metagenome | isolation source: Antarctica rocks | place: Antarctica: Victoria Land, Siegfried Peak nord
ACGGTGGTGCCCGTCACCGAAGCCCTCGTCTGCGTTCCCGTCGTAGCCGTCCCCGCCCGCGTCACGCTGGTGGCGGCCGCCCAGTTGTCGTGCGCCCGCGCGGCCGCCCGCGTCGTCCTGCGTCAGGGGCTGGTTCTCCCCGACCTCGCGGCCCAGTCCCTGCTCGCGGCCTGTCCCTGGCTGGCTTGTTGTCACGTCCGGCCTCCTGACCTGCTGCCAGCTGCTCTGACAGCTCTGTTCTCTAGGCACCACCGCGGCATCAACCGCATGCGCCGACTGTGTTCCCAGTCACAGCAGGATTACCCACACCATCCTCGGCCGCCGGTCGACGCGCCGAAGCCAGCGCAGCAACGCAGCGGCTTGGCCGCCTCGCGCTCAGCCTCGGGCGGCCATCTCCTGCTCGTGCCGCGCCCTCGACGCGTCGACAGCGGCCTGGTTCTTCGCCGACAACCCCTCCCGCTGCAGGGCCGCCCGTTCCTTGGCTTGTCGCAAGCTGTCGGCCTGACCCTGGAACTCGGGCATGACGAACCGGGACAGCAGCTCGTGCGACCGGTTGGTGGCCTCCGGGTTGGCCCACTCGTGGTGCAGCAGCATGCAGGTGCCGAACCCGCCTGACTGGCTCTGCCACTTCTGCAGCAGCTCGACGAGCATCTCGGGCGTCCCGACGACGCCGAGCCCGTTGCCGTTGACAAACTCGATCATCTCGTCGATGTTCTCGCCCATCACCGCCATCTGCGGGAACGCGGCGACATGCTGGAAGTAGCGGAACCAGTCGGTGATGCCGAAGGCGACGTCGCGGCGGGCCTGCTCCTCGGTCTCTGCCAGGTGCACCATCGACAACACCCGCCAGCTCGCCCGATCGGTGACCTGGCCGTACTGCGCTGCCTGCTGCTCCACGACGTCCCAGTGCATCGCGAACTGATCGATGCCCTGCGCAGCGGCCGCACCAATGGTCAGCAGGCTGATGCCGTACTTGCCGGCCAGGCGCGCCCCGGTCGGCGAGGCGACACCCGGCACCGCCACCTCGATCCTGGGCTTGGTGTAAGGGCGCAGTTGGAGGACGGCGTCGCGCAGCGTGAACCACTCCGTCTCCATCGAAAGCGGCTCGGCGCTCGACAGCAGGTGCAGCACCGCCTGCAGCCCCTCCTCCAGGCGCGGGCGGAGCTGCTCGGGCTCGAGCCCCACCATTGCGGCGTCGGTCGGCAACGAGCCGGGTCCGACGCCGAGCATGAAGCGCCCGCGGGTCAGATGGTCGAGCAGCATCGCTCGGTCGGCGACCCACAGCGGGTGGTGGTAGGGCAGCGACACGACACCGGTGCCCAGCTTGATGCGCCGGGTCCGCTCGGCGGCGGCGGCGATGAACACCTCCGGCGAGCTGACGATCTCAGTTCCCGCCGAGTGATGCTCCCCGACCCACACCTCATCGAAGTCGAGCCGGTCGAGCAGCTCGATAAGCTCCAGGTCGCGATGCAACGAACGCGTCGGGTTCTGGATCGCAGGGTGGAACGGGGCCATGAACATCCCAAAACCGAGCCGGCCGTCCGTGCTGTCCGCCATGCCAATTCCCCCACCGTCGTCCGTCGCGCCACCTGAGTCGGTCAGTGCCGCAGATGCTGCGCCCACTGTGACCCCCGGTCCAGGGCTGACTGCACCCGGGCCGCGCGGGCCCGCAGCAGTCGACTCTCCTGCGCGGTGTGAGTGCGGGCACACGCCTCATTACGCCCCCAGGCGCCCCCAGGCACCGCTGAATGGCCTCCGCGGAGTCTCCTGACCGCCCGGTCAGGCCCCGACCAGCTCCTCGGGCCGCTCGTTCGCCACGGAGCGGCGGTGCCGGATGCTGCTCAGCAGGGCCAGCGCGATGAAGCCGACGCCGATCAGGCCGGTGACGACCTCGGGCACCTCGTAGCGGATGGTGATCGCCAGCAGCACGGCGAGGGCGCCGATAGCCCAGTGCGCGCCGTGCTCGAGGTAGATGTACTCCTGCAACGTCCCGCGGCGGACCAGGTAGACGGTCAGCGAGCGGATGTACATCGCGCCGATGCCAAGACCGGCAGCGATCACGAAGATGTCCTGGCTGATGGCGAAGGCGCCGACCACGCCGTCGAAGGAGAACGAGGCGTCGATCAGCTCGAGGTAAAGGAACAGGAAGAACGCGGCACGCCCGACGGCCAGCCGCTCGCCCGCCCGCCCGGGAGCCGCCGCGCTGGCAGCCGCGCCCTCGCCCTCGGTGTCGTCGTCCTCCTCACCGACGCCGCGGCTCTCGAAGAACTCCCCCAGACCGCTGACGGCCAGGTAGGTGGCAAGCCCCGCCACCCCGGCGGTCAGCACCTGGGCGACCTTCTGGGCGGGCGCCAGTGTCTCGGCGACCACCAGCAGCGCGACGAGCGAGAGCACGACCGACAGCGCGCCGACCTCGCCCAACAGCGATAGCCGCCGCTCAACCGGCTTGATCCAGTGCACGTCCTTGTCGGTGTCGAGCAGGAAGTCAAGGAAGATCATGAACAGGAAGATGCCGCCGTACGCGGCGATGGCCGGGTGGGCGTCACCGAGCCGGGCGGCGTACTGCGACGGGTGGTCGAGCGCCAACCGGAACACCTCGGTCGGGCCGAGGTGGGCGGTGAGCGCGACGATGACGATCGGGAACAGCAGGCGCATGCCGAAGACGGCGATGATGATGCCGAGGGTGAGGAACAGCGTCTGCCACGTCCGGCTCATCCGCCGCAGGATGGTGGCATTGACCACGGCGTTGTCGAACGAGAGCGAGATCTCGAGCACGGCCAGGATGGCGACGACGGCTGCCGCCTGGGGACCACCGAGGATGAGCGCGCCGACGACGCCGACGATGGTCACCCCGAACGCGAATCCGAAGGTCTTGAACACAGTCAGTCCTGTCGTGAGGGCGGGCGGGACGTGGCGGTCAGACGCTGCCGAGGTTAGTGGAGGCCTATCGGTGGCGGGGCGTGCTCGGTAGGGTCGGCGCAGTGATCGGCCGCATCGTCATCGCCGACGTCCTCCCCGTCGTCTCCTGCGGCCAGTGGCCGGCGAAAGCGGTCGTCGGCGAGGTCGTGCCCGTGTCAGCGACCGTGTTCCGCGAGGGTCACGACCGGGTCGGCGCCAACGTGGTCATGATCCCGCCTGACGGCCACATCGGCTCGTTCGTCCGGATGCGGCAGGGTGGCCCCGACGCGCCGGACCGGTTCGAGGCCGAGGTCGTCGTCGACGCGCAAGGCACCTGGCAGTTGCGCATCGAGGCGTGGGCCGACCCGGTGGCCACCTGGCAGCACGCGGTGAGCGTCAAGGCCGAGGCCGGCCAGCAGCTGCCGGAGATGGTGGTCGACCTCGAGGACGGCGCTTTGCTGCTGGACCGGGCGGCGCAGGGGCTGCCGGCCGAGCACCGTCCGGCCGCCCTGCACGCGGTCGCCGCACTGCGCGACGCCCGGCTCACCGACGTGGTCGACCGCATCGCGCCGGCCCTGTCGCCCGCGCTGACGCAGGCGCTCGCCGCCACCCCGCTGCGCGAGCTGCTCACGACCGGCGAGACCTACCCGCTCACGGTCGACCGGCGGGCCGCGCTGTTCTCGTCGTGGTATGAGCTGTTCCCGCGGTCGGAGGGCGCGAGCCTCGACCCGCCCCGCTCGGGCACGTTCCGCACCGCGGCCGAGCGGTTGCCAGCGGTGCGCGACATGGGCTTCGACGTGGTCTACCTGCCGCCCATCCACCCGATCGGCGAGGTCAACCGCAAGGGCCCGAACAACACCCTCGCGCCGGGCCCGGACGACCCCGGCTCGCCCTGGGCGATCGGCTCGCGCGAAGGTGGCCACGACGCCGTCCATCCGGGCCTCGGCACGATCGACGATTTCGACGCCTTCGTCGCGCGGGCCGGCGAGCTGGGGATGGAGGTCGCGCTCGACCTCGCGATGCAGTGCGCACCGGACCATCCGTGGGCTACCGAGCACCCGGAGTGGTTCACCACGAAGAGTGACGGCTCCATTGCCTACGCCGAGAACCCGCCGAAGAAGTACCAGGACATCTATCCGCTCAACTTCGACAACGACCCGGAGGGGATCTACGCCGAGATCCTGCGGGTCGTGCGGCACTGGACGGCGCACGGGGTGCACCTGTTCCGGGTCGACAACCCGCACACCAAGCCGGTGCAGTTCTGGGAGCGGCTGATCGCCGAGATAAAGCAGGACGAGCCCGACGTGCTCTTCCTCGCCGAGGCGTTCACCCGGGCACCGATGATGCACACGCTCGGGCGCGTCGGTTTTACGCAGTCCTACACCTATTTCACGTGGCGCACGGCGAAGTGGGAGCTGGAGGAGTACGGGCGCGAGCTGGTCGACGCCGCGTGGCACATGCGCCCCAACTTTTTCGTCAACACCCCGGACATCCTGCACGGCTACCTGCAGTACGGCGGCCCGCCGGCGTTCAAGATCCGGGCCGTGCTCGCGTCGATGCTGAGCCCGGCGTGGGGCGTCTACGCGGGGTATGAGAAGTACGAGCACGTCGCCGTCCGCCCGGGCAGCGAGGAGTACCTGGACTCGGAGAAGTACCAGTACCGGCCCCGGGACTGGTCCGACGCACCGCTCGCCGGCTACCTGGGGCTGCTCAACGACGTCCGCCGCCGGCACCCGGCACTGCAGTCGCTGCGCGCCCTGCGCTTTCACCACGCCGACCAGGAGCAGCTGCTGGTGTTCTCCAAGCGAGTGGTGCAGGCGGGGGCCACGCACACCGGGGGGCAGTTAGCCAACACCCAGCAGGCCGACACCCAGCAGGCCGACACCGTGCAGGCCGACACCGTGCAGGCCGACACCGGGCAGGCCGACACCGTCCTCGTCGTCGTCAACCTCGACCCGCATGCCGTGCGCGAGGCCACGCTCTGGCTCGACCTGCCCCAGCTCGGTGTGGCCTGGGACGAGACCTTCGACGTCGTCGACGAGGTCACCGGCGCCGAGTACGCGTGGGGCCAGTCCAACTACGTCCGCCTCGACCCCTTCGTCGAGCCGGCCCACATCTTCAGCGTCCGGCCCAGGAAGGCAGGTCCGTGAGCGAGCAGGGCGGTCCGGGTGAGCAGGAGCTGCCGAAGGTGCCGCCGCTGCCCACGACGGGATCAGCCGGCGAGGAGTCGACGGACCCGCTCTGGTACAAGCGCGCGGTCTTCTACGAGGTGCTGATCCGCGGCTTCTCCGACTCCAACGGCGACGGCACCGGCGACATCCGCGGCCTCACCGGGCGGCTGGACTACCTGCAGTGGCTCGGCGTCGACTGCCTGTGGCTGCTGCCGTTGTACGAGTCACCTCTGCGCGACGGCGGCTACGACATCAGCGACTACCTCAAGATCCTGCCCGAGTTCGGCGACCTCGGCGACTTCGTCGAGCTCGTCAACGAGGCGCACAAGCGCGGCATCCGCATCGTCGCCGACCTGGTCATGAACCACACCAGCGACCAGCACCCCTGGTTCCAGGCGTCACGCTCGGACCCCGACGGGCCGTTCGGGGACTTCTACGTCTGGTCCGACGACGACACCCGCTACCCCGACGCGCGAGTCATCTTCATCGACACCGAGAAGTCCAACTGGAGCTGGGATGCCGAGCGCCGGCAGTACTACTGGCACCGCTTCTTCTCCCACCAGCCCGACCTGAACTTCGACAACCCTGCCGTGCAGGACGCCATGATCGAGGTGCTGCGCTTCTGGCTCGACCTCGGCATCGACGGCTTCCGGCTCGACGCCGTGCCCTACCTGGTCGTCCGCGACGGCACCAACGGCGAGAACCTGCCCGAGACGCACACCTACCTCAAGCGGGTCCGCGGCGAGATCGACGCCACCTACGCCGACCGCGTGCTGCTGGCCGAGGCCAACCAGTGGCCGGCCGACGTCGTCGAGTACTTCGGTGATGCCAAGAACGGCGGCGACGAGTGCCACATGGCCTTCCACTTCCCGCTGATGCCGCGGATCTTCATGGCGGTCCGGCGCGAGTCGCGCTTCCCCATCTCGGAGATCCTCGCGCAGACGCCGCCCATCCCCGCCAACTGCCAGTGGGGCATCTTCCTGCGCAACCACGACGAGCTCACCCTCGAGATGGTGACCGACGACGAGCGCGACTACATGTACGCGGAGTACGCCTCAGACCCGCGGATGAAGGCCAACGTCGGCATCCGCCGGCGCCTGGCCCCGCTGCTCGACAACTCCCGCGACCAGATCGAGCTGTTCACCTCGCTGCTGCTCTCGCTGCCCGGCTCGCCCGTCCTGTACTACGGCGACGAGATCGGCATGGGCGACAACATCTACCTCGGCGACCGCGACGGGGTCCGCACCCCGATGCAGTGGTCGCCCGACCGCAATGCCGGCTTCTCGACCTGCGACCCGGCGCGCATGTACCTGCCGCCGATCATGGACCCCGTCTACGGCTACCAGGGCCTCAACGTCGAGTCCGAGATGCGGCAGTCGACGTCGTTGCTGTGGTGGACCAAGCGGATGATCGAAGTCCGCAAGCGCCACCCCGTCTTCGGCCTGGGCACCTATGAGGAGCTGTGGGCATCCAACCCGAGCGTGCTCGCCTACGTCCGCGAGTTCGGCGACGACCGGGTCCTGTGCGTCGCCAACCTGTCGCGCTTCCCGCAGCCGGTCGAGCTCGACCTGAGCCGGTTCCAGGGGTGGACGCCGGTGGAGACGACCGGCAACGTGCGCTTCCCGGCCATCGGTGAGCTGTCCTACCTGTTGACCCTGCCCGGCCATGGGCACTACTGGTTCAGCCTCACCGACCAGGAGGACTACCTGTAGCGAGCGGCACCGCGGTGGCACCGTGATAGCGGCTGCCGTCACCAGCACCATGGATGGAAGGAACGGACCGTGCCCCAGCCCCTGCTGGCCGCCCTCGAGGCTTGGATGCCCCTCCAGCGCTGGTACGCCGACAAGGGCCGGCCCATCGCCGCGAGCGCCGTCGTCGGCGACGTCGCTCTCGCCGAGGGGGTCCGCCACCTGCTGGTCGAGGTCGTGTTCGCTGACGCCGGCGGGCCGAGCCTGTACCAGGTCCCGGTGGCCGAGCACCCGTACCCGGTCGACGGGCACGACTCCTACCTGCTGGGTGAGGTCGACGGGCGGCTGCTCTACGACGCCCTGCACGACGTCAAGGGGACCGACGCCCTGCTCGCACTGCTCGCCGAGGGCAAGCCGGTGGGTGACCTGGAGTTCACGTCAGCGACCGACCAGCCCCTCGTGGGGCTGCCCGGGCGAGCCCTGACGCACGAGCAGTCGAACACCAGCGTGGTGTACGGCGGCGAGGCCATCCTCAAGGTCTTCCGCCGCGTCAGCCCCGGCACCAACCCCGACCTCGAGCTGACCCGGGCGCTGGCCGCGGCCGGCTCGACTGCCGTGCCGGCGCCGCTGGCCTGGTTCGAGACGCAGCTGGCCGGTGAGCGCACGACTCTCGGGTTGATGCAGGAGTTCCTGCGCTCCGGCGTCGACGGCTGGCGCCTCGCCGTCGCCAGCGTCCGCGACCTGTACGCCGAGGCCGACCTGCACGCTGCCGAGGTCGGCGGCGACTTCGCCGGGGAGGCCGAGCGGCTCGGCCGGGCGACGGCCGAGGTGCACCTGCTGCTGCGTGAGGCGTGCGAGTCGAGGCCGGCGACGCCCGAGGACAGGGCGTCAGTGACGACCGGCATGCTCGCCCGGCTCGACGAGGCAGTCGCCGCGGTGCCGGCCCTTGCCCCCTTCGCGGGCGGCGTACGGACGGCCTACCAGGACCTCGCCGAGCTGACGGCCGGCGAACGGCCCATCATGGTGCAGCGCGTCCACGGCGACTATCACCTCGGGCAGGTTCTGCGGACCGAGGTCGGCTGGGTGCTGCTCGACTTCGAGGGTGAGCCGGGCCGGCCCCTCGCGGAGCGCAGGGCGCTGATGTCACCCTTGCGCGACGTCGCCGGCATGCTGCGGTCGTTCGACTACGCGGCCCGCTTCCTGCTGACCGACCATCCGGACCCGTCGCGGCTTCAGTACCGCGCGGAGGAGTGGGCCGGACGCAACCGCTCGGCGTTCTGCGACGGTTACGCCCGCCGTAGCGGCGCCGACCCCCGGGACGAGAGCGTGCTGCTCCGCGCCTTCGAGCTCGACAAGGCGGTGTACGAGGTCGTCTACGAGGCACGCAACCGGCCCACCTGGCTGTCGATCCCCATGGGTTCCATCGAGAGGCTGGTGGATTGATGCCCGCGCAAGACCCTCCGCCACAGAACCCCACGCCGCTGGCCCAGCCGCCGACGAGGCCCAACCCGGCCCCTGCAGCCCCTTTCGGGGTGACCGGCGACCAGCTCGAGAAGCTCGTCGGAGGTGCCAGTCGCGACCCGCACGCGCTGCTCGGTGCCCACCCCTTCGGTGACGAGCTCGTCGTACGTACGCTGCGGCCCGAGGCGCGGTCTGTCACCGTCGTCGCTGGAGCCGAGCGGACCGCGGCCCGGCAGGTGCACCACGCCGGGGTGTGGGAGGCGCGGCTGCCCGGCGGTGAGGTCCGCGACTACCGGCTCGAGGTCGCCTACTCATCCGGCACCTACACCGCCGACGACCCCTACCGATACCTGCCGACCCTGGGCGCGGTCGACCAGCACCTGATCAGCGAGGGGCGCCACGAGCAGCTGTGGCAGGTGCTGGGCTCGCACGTGCGCCAGTACCCGGGTGTCGGCGGCGCGGTCGAGGGAGTGAGCTTCGCCGTCTGGGCGCCGAGCGCCCTCGGGGTCCGCGTCTCGGGCGACTTCAACTTCTGGGACGGCCGGGCCAACCCGATGCGGATGCTGGGTTCGAGCGGGGTGTGGGAGCTGTTCGTCCCCGGCATCGGCGACGGCGCGCTGTACAAGTACCAGGTCCTCGGCGCCGACGGTCAGTGGCGCGAGAAGGCCGACCCGATGGCGCGGCGGACCCAGCTGCCGCCGCTGACCGCGAGCGTCGTCACCCGCTCGTCCTACGAGTGGTCGGACGACGAGTGGCTGGCGCACCGCAGCACGACCGCGTGGCACGCCGCACCCATATCGATCTACGAGGTGCACCTGGGCTCGTGGCGGCAGGGCCTGACCTACCGCGAGCTGGCCGACGAGCTCGTGAGCTACGTGCGGGAGACCGGCTTCACGCACGTCGAGCTGCTGCCCCCGGCGGAGCATCCGTTCGGCGGTTCGTGGGGGTACCAGGTCACGGCCTACTACGCCCCGACCGCCCGCTACGGCACGCCCGACGATTTCCGGTACTTCATCGACACGATGCACCAGGCCGGCATCGGCGTGCTGCTCGACTGGGTGCCCGCGCACTTCCCCAAGGACGCGTGGGCGCTGGGGCGCTTCGACGGCACCCCGCTGTACGAGCACCCGGACCCGCATCGCGGTGAGCAGCTCGACTGGGGCACCTACGTCTTCGACTTCGGCCGCCACGAGGTGCGCAACTTCCTCGTCGCCAACGCCCTGTACTGGCTGCAGGAGTTCCACGTCGACGGGCTGCGCGTCGATGCCGTCGCCTCGATGCTGTACCTGGACTACTCACGCCCGGCGGGCGGATGGACGCCGAACATCTACGGCGGCCGGGAGAACCTCGAGGCGGTGCAGTTCCTGCAGGAAGCCAACGCCACCGTGTACAAGCACGTCCCCGGGGCGGTGATGATCGCCGAGGAGTCGACGTCGTGGCCAGGCGTCACTCGCTCGACGCATCTCGGCGGCCTGGGCTTCGGCTTCAAGTGGAACATGGGCTGGATGCACGACACGCTCGACTACGTCGCGCGCCCGCCGGTCTACCGCAGCTACCACCACCATCAGATGACGTTCTCGATGATGTACGCCTACAGCGAGAACTTCGTCCTGCCGATCTCCCACGACGAGGTGGTGCACGGCAAGGGCTCGCTGCTGCGCAAGATGCCCGGCGACCGCTGGCAGCAGCTGGCCAACCTGCGGGCGATGCTCGCGTTCATGTGGGCCCATCCAGGCAAGCAGCTGCTGTTCATGGGCTGCGAGTTCGGCCAGGAGTCGGAGTGGTCCGAGGGGCGCTCGCTCGACTGGTGGCTGCTCGACAACCCCGACCACCGCGGCGTGCAGTCGCTGGTGCGCGACCTCAACCGCGTCTACCGCGACGAGCCCGCCCTGTGGGAGCGCGACACCGACCCGTCCGGCTTCGCGTGGATCGACGCCAACGACGCGGGCAACAACACGTTCTCGTTCCTGCGACGCGCGAGCGACGGCTCCGTGCTGGCCTGCGTGGTCAACTTCGCGGGCGTGCCCCACGAGGGCTACCGGCTCGGCCTGCCACAGCCAGGCGGATGGCACGAGGTGATCAACACCGACGCCGACCTGTACGCGGGCTCGGGCGTGGGCAACCTCGGCCGCGTCGAGGCGAGCGGCACGCCGCACCACGGACAGCCTGCGTCGGCGGTGCTGACCCTGCCGCCTCTCGGGGCCCTCTGGCTGCGCCCGGAGGAGTAGGGCCTGGCAGAACTCGCCGTCAGTGGTTGGCGTCGACCGACGCCTCGGTCGCGGTTCCGTCCTCGGGCGGGCCCGGCTTGAGCGCGGTCGGCGCCTCGTCCATCACCCGTTCCTCGCGGTCGCGGATAGCGGCGTCCTCGCCCTGCCCGCTGGTCGGGTCGCTGTCGGGACTCGTCATCTGCGGTTCTCCTCGAGAGCGGAGGGGTTCGTCGGTCAGGGTGGGGTGGCTCAAAACAGGGCGTTCGCAAGCCCGCGGCGGGCTGCGGGAACCGCGGGGTGGTCGCCGAGCGCGTCGAACAGCTCGATCAGCCGGAGGCGTACGGCCTCCCGCTCGTCACCCGCCTCCTCGCGTACCAGCGCGATCAGCAGGTCGAAGCCCTGCTCCGCCTCCCCCGTGGCGATGAGCAGGTCGGCCGTCGCCAGGCGGGTCTCGCGGTCGCTCGCGCCGTTCTGCAGGCGGCGCTGCAGGTCCTGCGGGTCGACGGCGGACAGCCGCCGCGCGAGCTCCACCTGCGCCACCCCGGTGCGGGCGTCGGCGTCGTCCGGGGCCTCCGCGAGCCGGGCCTTGAACTCCGCAGCGGCGGTGTCGAACTCCCCGTTCTCCAGCGCCTCGTACGCCCGCTCGATCGCCGGGTCGACGGGTGGGCCGGCGTCCTCGGCTGCCATGGCCGGGTCAGCCGCAGCATCCCCGGGCTGCCCGGCCGCCCGGCTCGCGACCGCGACGATCTGGTCGACCCAGCCGCGCACCTGACGCTCGGGCAGGGCACCGTTGAACTCCGCCACGACCTGGCCGGCCACGACGGCCTTGACCGCGGGGATGCTCTGGACCGCCGCGGCCTGCGCGATGCGCGGGTTGGCATCGACGTCGATCTTCGCCAACACCCACGAGCCTGCGCCTTCGGCGGCCAGCTTCTCGAGGACCGGGGAGAGCTGCTTGCACGGCCCGCACCAGGTAGCCCAGAAGTCGATGACGACCGGCACCGTCTGGGACCGGTCGACGACCTCGGCCTGGAACGTCGCCTCGGTGACATCGATGACGTAGGGGTTGGCGCCCGCCGAGGGCGTTCCGGGCCCCGAGGCTCGCGCGCCGAGGTCGATGGCGCCGGGGAGGGAGATGCTCGCAGGATCCATGCCGCGCATGGTCCCCATTCAACCCGAGCCGCGGCGGTTGCACGCATGGCGTCAGTTCTTGGGTGGCCGTCTCTGCTCGCGGCCTGACCAGCATGAGGGGGCCGTCACCGCGTGGATAGCCGTACAGCGCTTGCTGACGGCCCCGTCGGGCGCGGTCGCTCAACGAGTCGTGCCTAGGATGCGCCGATGCTGAGGTTGCTGCTCGAAAGCACTCAGGATGCCGTCGTCCTGCTCGACCCGGCTGGCCGGGTAGCACATCTCAACCGGCCCGCCGCGGACCTGCTCGGCAATGCGGGGCAGCTCGGCGCTCCGGTCGAGCAGCTCGCTCAGCGCCTCGTCCCAGACTTGGTCGATCGGCTCGGTCAGGACGTCGAGCGAACGCTCATTGAGGGGCGCGTCTGGCGTGGAACGGTGGAGTTGCTGGTCGAGCCCGGCCGCACCGCGAGCTACTCCTGCTCGGTGCACCGCGACCGATCGGGCACCGCCATCGTCGCGCGCGACATGAGCGAGACCCGACTCCGGGAGGCCGCTGAGCGGGAGGTCAGCGCCCGGGACGTGTTCGTCGCGAGGCTGGGTCACGAACTGCGCACACCCCTCAACGCGGCTCTCGGTTTCGCTCAGTTGCTGGAGCTCGGGGATCTACCGGGCGAGCAGCGTGAGGACATTGCCCGCATCCTCACCGCCGGGCGCCACATGCAGGCTCTGCTCGACGAGGTGCTCGACCTCTCGCGCGTCAGAGGCGGCGGCATCGATCTCGATGTCGGTCCGGTACCGGTGCTCGAGGTCGTGCAGGGTGTTGTCGACCTGGTCGAGCCGCTGGCTGACCGCCGCCTCGTGCGACGCCTGGTCGACGCAGGTGAATCGCTCGAAGAGACGCGCGCGTTGGTCGCCCTGGCCGACCGGCGACGGTTGTGGCAGGTGCTGCTCAACCTCGTCGGCAACGCGGTCAAGTACGGGCGGGAGGGGGGCCTGGTGCGGGTCGCCGTCCGCCGCGGTGGCGCGGAGACCGTCCTGATCGAGGTGAGCGACGACGGGCCGGGGATCGACCCGGCTGCCATGCACCGTGTCTTTCGCCCCTTCGACCGGCTCGGGCAGGAACGCGGCGGCGTCGAGGGCACCGGTCTGGGCCTGGCGATGGCTCAGGCACTGACCCAAGCGATGAGCGGCACACTCGCGGCGACCAGCGCCCTGGGCTCGGGGACGACGTTCACTCTCACGCTTCCAGCGATGCCGGAGGTGCCTGACGAGTCCGACCCAGCGGACGCCAAGGCCCAGCTCCCGCTCGTCCTGCATGTCAGCAGTGAAGAGGGGGCGCGCGCGCTGGTGGGCCAGGCGCTGCGGCAGCGGCTCGGCGTCGAGGTCATCACGGTCGAGCGCGGTGAGCTCGCGCTCGAGGCGGTTCGCGCCAGGCAGCCACGGCTCGTCCTGCTCGACGCGGACCTGGCCGACGCCACCGCCGGCGAGGTCCTGGCCCGGCTCGCGAGCGATCCGCTGTCGGCGTTGGTCCCGCGCATCGTGCTCACGGGCGAGCAGGACCCACGGGTGCACCTGCGCCTGCGCGCGGCCGGGGCGCACGAGGTGCTGCCCCTGCCCCTCGACGTCCGCGCGCTGCTGCAGGCGGTCGCGAGCAGGTTGGCGCGGTAACGGCTCATGGGCGCCGCGCATCGGCCACTGCCCGGTCACGATGGGCCGCGTATTCTCGGCCGCGTGAGCGTCGCACCGCCACTGACCATCACCCTTGACGACCGCTTCGCCCGCGATCTACCTGAGATGGCTGTCCCGTGGCGGGCCGAGCAGGCCCCCGACCCGGGGCTGCTCGTGCTCAACGAGCCGCTGGCCACCGAGCTCGGCCTTGACGCCCAGTTGCTTTGGAGCACAGACGGCCTTCGGCTGCTGGTCGGCAACCTCGTCCCCGCCGGTGCCACTCCGGTGGCGCAGGCGTACGCCGGGCACCAGTTCGGCGGCTACGCCCCGCGTCTGGGCGACGGGCGCGCGCTCCTGCTCGGTGAGGTCGTCGACGCCGACGGTCACCCTCGCGACCTGCACCTGAAGGGCTCGGGGCGCACGCCCTTCGCGCGCGGTGGGGACGGCTTGGCCGCAGTCGGTCCGATGCTGCGCGAGTTCGTGGTCAGCGAGGCGATGCACGCCATGGGCATCCCCACAACCCGCTCCCTTGCGGTCGTGGCCACGGGTCGCCCGGTCTACCGCGAGACCCCACTGCCGGGAGCCGTGCTCACCCGGGTCGCCAGCAGCCACCTGCGCGTGGGTAGCTTCCAGTACGCCCGGGCGACGCGCGACGTCGACCTTCTGCGCCGCCTCGCCGACCACGCCATCAGCCGGCACTACGCCACCGCCGCGCAGGCCGAGCGCCCCTACCTCGCCCTGTTCGAGGCGGTGGTCGCCGCCCAGGCGTCCCTCGTCGCCCAGTGGATGCTCGTCGGCTTCGTCCACGGCGTCATGAACACCGACAACATGACGATCTCCGGGGAGACCATCGACTACGGGCCGTGCGCGTTCATGGACGCCTTCGACCCGGCCACGGTCTACAGCTCGATCGACACCGGCGGCCGATACGCCTACGCCAACCAGCCGGTCCTGGCGGAGTGGAACCTCGCCCGGCTCGCCGAGGCGCTGCTCCCCCTCATCCACGACGACCAGGAACAGGCGGTCGCACTCGCCGTGGAATCACTCGGTGGGTTCCGCGAGCAGTACAGCGCCGCCTGGTCGGTCGGCATGCGGGCCAAACTCGGCCTGTCCGAAGCTCCCGATGACGCGCTGATCTCCGTGCTGGTCGACGAGCTGCTCATCCTGCTCCAGGAGAGCCACGTCGATTACACGTTGTTCTTCCGCGCGCTCGGCGCCGCCGCTCGGGGCGACGCCGAGCCCGCACGCGGCTTGTTTCTCGACTTGGCGGCGATCGACGCCTGGGTGGAGCGCTGGCGCGGTTTCGGACCGGACGCCGGTCTGATGGATCGGGTCAACCCCGTCTACATCCCGCGCAACCACCTCGTCGAGCAGGCGCTCAGGGCCGCGACCGAGGGCGACCTGGAGCCCGTCCAACAGCTCCTGAACGCAGTAACTAGCCCCTATGACGAGCGCCCTGGCCTCGAACGCTACGCCGCCCCTGCCCCGGACGACTTCGGCGCCTACCGGACCTTCTGCGGGACCTGAAGCTTCGCCGCGCTGCCGAAGTGCCGCCTCGACGCCGCGTGGAGCCCGGACTAGGGCTCGAGCCGGCTAGGGTCCGCCGGGACGTCGACGGCATGTTGCTGCAGCATGGCGATCGGCACGATCGTCAGCACCGCCTCGTTGGTCGATGCCAGCACGACCGGCGCCGCGACGCCGTCGCGGTGGGCTCGCGCCCAGTTCACTGCCGTGACGCACCAGCGGTCGCCGGGCACCAGTCCGGGGAACCCGTACTCAGGTCTCGCGGTAGACAGGTCGTTTCCGACGCTGCGCTGGTGCTCCAGGAACTCGCTCGTGACGACCGCGCAGATGGTGTGGCTCCCGAGGTCCTCCGGTCCCGTGCTGCAGCAGCCGTCGCGAAAGAACCCGGTCAGCGGGTCCGTGCCACAGGGTTCGAGTTCGCCACCGAGGACGTTGCGTTCCGTCACCCGCCCAGCATCCCGCACGATGCCGGCATCGTCGTACCGCGGCTGCCGGCCGCACGGTCGGGTGTGACCTGAGGGGTAGCCGTTAACGCTCGTAGCAGCGCTTCGCGCGGGTAGGTGGATGCCGGGGACGGGCGCGGGTGCGTGCCGAGTCGGACAGGATCCTCCAGGAGTTCGGGTGCCGTCAGGTCACACCATGTTCGGCGCCTTCGGCGAGGAACTGCAGCCGCTCGATCTGGAGCCGGAGGCGTTCTTCGCCGCCCTGGTGAACGGTTGGCGGCACCTCATCGACGCCGACCCGCGAGTGCTGTCATGGCCGGTCCACTACCAACGGCCGCTGCTCGGGTCCCGGACTGCCCCATCGAATCGAGGAAGCAGTCAACGCGGAAGAGGCAGTTTGAGGGCAAGAGCGACGGTGCGGGCGATCTGCCGGTTTCCGGCCGCGTTGGGATGCAGGTGGTCCCCGGAGTCGAAGGCCGGAGCGAGCCGGCTCGGTGCCGTCCGGTCGCGTAGAGCGGCATCGAGGTCGACGAGAACGCCTGAGCGGCTGGTGAGCCAGCTGCCGCGCAGGACCGCGTTGAGCGCCTGCCGAGCCTGCTCCTGCGGCAGCGCGCCCACGCCCTTCGGCAAGATCGTCGCGATCTCTGTAGCCAAGCCGTGGCTCCGGCCGATCGTCAACGCCTCGTCGAGCGCGACCAGCACCCCCAGCGGGGTGACACCCACGCCCAGGTCGTTCGTGCCCAGCTCGATCACGACGTCGGTCAGGCCGGGCTCGGTGACGAGGCTGCGCAGCCGGGTCAGCCCGTCGAGGGAGTGGTACAAGCCCGGTCGGCTGATAGCCCCCCCGGAGACCCCGCGGTTGGTGACGTCACTGCCCGCTGCGGCCAGATAGTCGGTCCACCGCTGGTAGGCCCCGGTCGGCACTGCGGTGCCCTCGGTGATCGAGTCGCCGAGGGCCGTGATGCTGCGGACGGCAGGGCCGTCGACGAGCAGTCCCGACAGCCAGCGCACCGGAACGTCAGCGGTGGTCGTGCCGTCCGTAAGTGCGCGGCAGAGCGTGTGCTCGGTGGTCATGACCGTCGTAGGCGCATCTCCCGCGTCGACCTGCAGGTCGACGATCAGGTTCTGGCCTGCGCTCACCTGCAGCGGCAGCGGGTCCGATGTGACCTGTGCGCGTGCGCCGACCGTGACGCCGGTGGTCGAGCCGAAGGTGAGCGGGAAATGCGGACCAGCCGAGGTCGTGCTGACGGTGGAGTCGGTGCTCAGCTCGATCGCGGCACTCCGGACGTGAAAGCTCGTCGTGGCACCGCTGGGGTACGGATCGCTCAGCTCGGCACGGATCCTTGTGCCCCCAGCGGCAACCCTGGCGACGTACCGGCAGTGCATCGCCTCGGGCGAGTGACCGGGGAACCCGAGGGCGACGCTCCAGGCCGGCCGCCACCCCGGCTTTGGCGTTGCCAGCGGAAGGCAGCCGGCTGCTGAGACGAGCACCGCCGTGACAGCAAGCGCCGGGAGGAACCCGCGGCTGGTCATGCTGTGTCATCGCCACGTCACCGCGGCGCCTGAAGTCAGCCCACGTGATGCGGGCCGCCTGCACACCCTCGACCGACACGTCGCAGGCGATTGATCGCGGTTTGTCGAGCGACCCGTGGCCGTCCCCAACCGGCCAGAGACGGCCGGGCGGAAGCGTTGGTTGCGTGCAGCGCTCCCGGCGTAGACCTACACATCAAACTCCTGGACGGCCTGCTGAGGGGTCACGGCGAGTTGGCGGTTCACGAGGTCGCGAAGATCGCAGCTCACCAGCTGTGCTCCGGCGCTCGCGGCGCCGGCCACGTGCCCGGCGTCTGACACCGAGAGTCCTTCGGTGTCCGCAACTCGCACGGCGTGGGCGATGAGCGTCTCGTCGGCCCGTACGAGCCCACCGTCGGTTGCGATCGCGGCGACCAGGCCTCGCAGCCGGGCCGCGGCCTGGACATCGCGCCACGCTAAAACCGCGTTGCCAACCTCGTAGTAGGCCAGATCAAGCGTCGTCAGGGTTGCGTCCCCGGCGAGCAACTTACGCGCTGCTTCATGCTGATCGTCGTCGACGTCCTCTCGGGACAGCAGCACGCTCGCGTCGATGAACCAGAAGCTCACATCGTCGGCCGGTGTCGCTTGAGATCGGCGACGCCGTCTCCTCCGTGGTGGCCAGCTTCGCTCATCAGTTGCTGCACTCGGCGTGCCCGCTCCTGTCCTCGATGACGCAAACCTTCGTGCACGTAGTCGCGCAGCAGCCCGCTTCGGGTTGTGTTCCGTCGAGCGGCCTCTGCGTCGAGCGAGCCGAGCAGGTCGTCCGGGAGGGACACCATCACTCTGGCCATGAAGTCAAGGTATGCCCGGTATTGCCGATCAGAGGCCCGTCGACGGAGGCGTGCGTCAGCCCTCGTCCGTCACACCCTCGACCAGCCGGTCAGCTGCCGTGTACGGGTCGAGCTCGCCGGTGGCTACCGCACTCGCGAGAACCCGCATCCCGGCCGCTCCCCGCAGGTCGCCCATCCGCTCACGCAGCGTCGCCACGGCGATGGCCTCGATCTCGCGCTCGGCGCGTGCGGTGCGCCGCCGCTCGAGCTCGCCCGTCGACGCCATCCACGCTCGGTGCGCCTCGATGGCGTCAGCGATCTCCTCGCTGCCCTCCCCCGTCGAGGCGACGGTCTTCAGCACCGGCGGCTTCCAGCCCCCGCCGGCTACGTCGCTGGCGCCCAGCTGGAGCATCTGCTTGAGCTCGCGGTAGGTCTGGTCCGCGCCGTCGCGGTCAGCCTTGTTGACGACGAAGCAGTCGGCGATCTCGAGGATGCCGGCCTTGGCTGCCTGCACCGCATCCCCCATGCCCGGCGCCAGCAGCACAAGGGTCGTGTCGGCCAGGGAGGCGATCTCGACCTCGGCCTGCCCCACCCCCACCGTCTCGATCAGCACCACGTCACAGCCCGCCGCGTCGAGAACCCGCAGCGCCTGCGGCGTCGCGGCCGACAGCCCGCCCAGGTGCCCCCGAGAGGCCATCGAGCGGATGAAGACGTCGGTGTCGAGCGCGTGGTCCTGCATCCTGACCCGGTCACCCAGCAGGGCGCCACCGGTGAACGGCGACGACGGGTCGACCGCGAGCACACCCACCCGGCGCCCGCGGACCCGCAGCGCCGCGACTAGCGCGCCCGTCGACGTCGACTTGCCCACGCCCGGCGAGCCGGTCAGACCGACGACCTGAGCCCTGCCGGTCAGCGGGGCCAGCAGCGCCATCGCCTCGCGGAGCGCCGGTGAGGCGTCCTCGACGAGTGAGATCAGCCGGCCGATCGCCCGTCGGTCGTGCTCCAGCACCGCTGCAACGAGCTCGGCGACGCTGGCGCCCCGCCGCGCGTTGGGAGTCACGCCCGCGAGCGGGCCCCGCGCGTCGGCCAGGCGGGACGAGCTCAAGGCTTCCGGCTGTGCGGCATGGCTCAAGCCGGGACGCGGATGACGAGCGCGTCGCCCTGTCCGCCGCCACCGCAGAGCCCAGCCGCGCCAACGCCGCCGCCGCGCCGCTTGAGCTCCATCGCCAGGGACAGCACGATGCGCGCACCGGACATGCCGACCGGGTGCCCGAGGCTGATGGCGCCGCCGTTGACGTTGACGACGTCCGGCGTGACGCCGAGGTCACGCATCGACTTGATGCCGACGGCGGCGAACGCCTCGTTGATCTCGAACAGGTCGACGTCGGAGGCGCTGATGCCCTCCTTCTCCAGCGCCTTGGCGATGGCGTTGGACGGCTGGGACTGCAGCGACGGGTCAGGCCCGGCGACGAAGCCGGCGGCCCCGACCTCCGCCAGGATCGGCGCGCCCAGCTCCTCGGCCTTGGCCCGCGACATCACGACGACCGCGCAGCCGCCGTCGGAGATCTGCGAGGCCGAGCCGGCGGTGATGGTGCCGTCGGGGGCGAAGGCCGGACGCAGCTTGGCCAGCGAGTCGGCCGTCGTGCCCGGTCGGACCCCCTCGTCGTCGGTGACCACCAGGGGGTCGCCCTTGCGCTGCGGGATCTCGATCGGCACGATCTCGTCGGCGAAGCGGCCTTCCTTCATTGCGTTAGCGGCGCGCTCGTGGGAGCGGGCGGCGAACTCGTCCTGGTCCTCGCGGCTGATGCCCAGCCCCTCGTTGTAGCGCTCGGTGCCCTGGCCCATCGGCACTTCGTCCAACGCGCAGAAAAGGCCGTCGTGCGAGGTCGCGTCGACCAGGCGGCCGTCCCCGTACCGGTAGCCCGCGCGAGCGCCGGGCAACATGTGCGGGGCGTTGGTCATCGACTCCATGCCGCCGGCAACGACGACGTCGTACTGGCCGGAGGAGATGTAGAGGTCGGCCATGGCGATGGCGTTCAGGCCCGACAGGCAGACCTTGTTGACCGTGATGGCCGGGACGCTCATCGGGATGCCGCCCTTGAGCGCCGCCTGGCGTGCCGTGATCTGCCCCTGGCCGGCCTGAATGACGTGACCCATGATCACGTACTCGACCTGCTCGCCGGTGATGCCCGCCCGCTCCAGCGCTGCCTTGATCGCGGCACCGCCGAGATCCATCGCTGTGAAGCCCTTCAGCGAACCGGAGAGCTTGCCGATCGGCGTGCGGGCGCCGGCGACGATGACGGAACCAGGCATGGCGACTCCTCGAGGTGGGGGCACCGCGTGCGCATGCGAGCCCGAGGATGCCAGGATACGAGGCCGTGCCCCCTACAGACGCGCCGCCTTCGACACCCGCTCCCCCGCTGTTCACCCGCATCGACCACGTCGGGATTGCCGTGCTTGACCTCGACGAGAGCATCTCGTGGTACGAGACGACCTACGGCCTGACCGTCTTCAGCCGCGAGACCAACGAGCAGCAGGGCGTCGACGAGGCCATGCTCGCGGTCGCGCAGACCCCGGTCGGGGGCTCCTACGTGCAGCTGCTCAAGCCGATTCGGGAGGAGTCCCCCGTCGGCAAGTTCCTGGCCCGCAACGGCCCGGGCGTGCACCACATCGGCTACGGCGTCGTCGACGTCGAGGCGGCGATGCGCTCGATCGAGCAGACCGGGGTGCGCCTGGTCGACACCCGCCCGCGCCACGGCTCGATGGGGGCAAGCATCGCCTTCTTGCATCCCAAGGACACCGGCGGCGTGCTCACGGAACTGGTGCAGGCGGTCGAAGGGACCTCCTGAGCGGAGAGCGACGCACGGGCCGTGGGACGTGGCGCATGCCTCGTAACAGCGGGCCCGCGCTGAGTGACCCGCCGGTAACATCGTCGCGACCAGCGCAGGCCCTGGGCGCGAGCGCCCGAGACACCGGAGGCACCTTGTCGACGCAGGAGATCCTCGAGGCAGTGCTCGCAGGCGACACCCCGGCGGAGCAGTTCGCCGAGCTACCGGTGCCCGAGTCCTACCAGGGCATCACCGTCCACGCCGACGAGGCGACGATGTTTGAGGGGATGGCCACGCGCGACAAGGACCCGCGCAAGTCGCTTCACCTCGACGAGGTCCCCACCCCTGAGCTCGGCCCGGGCGAGGCGCTGATCGCCGTGATGGCGAGCGCCATCAACTACAACACCGTCTGGACCTCGATCTTCGAGCCGGTGTCGACCTTCTCCTTCCTGCAGCGCTACGGGCGCCTGTCACCGCTGGGCAAGCGGCACGACCTGCCCTACCACGTCGTCGGCTCCGACCTGGCCGGCGTCGTGCTGCGCACTGGCGCCGGCGTGCACGTGTGGAAGCCCGGCGACGAGGTCGTGGCTCACTGCCTGTCCGTCGAGCTGGAGCGCTCCGAGGGGCACAACGACACCATGCTCGACCCCGAGCAGCGGATCTGGGGCTTCGAGACGAACTTTGGCGGGCTGGCAGAAATCGCTTTGGTCAAGTCCAACCAGCTGATGCCCAAGCCGGCGCACCTGACCTGGGAGGAAGCCGCCTCCCCCGGACTGGTCAACTCCACCGCCTACCGGCAGCTGGTCAGCACGAACGGCGCGGCCATGAAGCAGGGCGACACCGTGCTGATCTGGGGCGCGAGCGGCGGACTCGGCTCGTACGCCACCCAGATGGCGCTCAACGGTGGGGCGACGCCGGTCTGCGTGGTGTCCTCCCCGGAGAAGGCCGAGCTGGTGCGCCGGATGGGCGGCGAGCTGATCATCGACCGCAGCGCCGAGGACTACAAGTTCTGGAAGGACGCGCACAACCAGGACCCCAAGGAGTGGCAGCGCTTCGGCAAGAAGATCCGCTCGCTGACCGGAGGGGACGACATCGACATCGTCTTCGAGCACCCCGGCCGCGAGACCTTCGGCGCCTCGGTCTACGTGGCGCGGCGCGGCGGCACCATCGTCACCTGCGCGTCCACCAGCGGCTACCTGCACCAGTACGACAACCGCTACCTGTGGATGAACCTCAAGCGCATCATCGGCTCGCACTTCGCCAACTACCGCGAGGCGTGGGAGGCCAACCGCCTGATCGCAAAGGGGCAGATCCACCCGACGCTTTCCCGCTCTTACTCGCTCGAAGAAACTGGCCAGGCCGCCTACGACGTGCACCGCAACGCACACCAGGGCAAGGTCGGCGTGCTCTGCCTCGCCCCCGAGGAGGGCCTGGGGGTGCGCGACCCGGAGATGCGGGCCCGCCACCTCGACAAGATCAATCGCTTCCGAGGAGTATGAGCCCGGTGAAGCGGGAAGGCCCGCCGACGGGCCACCCGGCGCGTGTCGCACTGCCCCAGCGCGTCGACGGTGGCACAGTAATCCTATGAGCGAGCAAACGGACCTCTTGCCGATGCACTCAGCAGCAGAAGACGAGTCGAACGGGCTTCCCGGGTTCACGGTCGTGCGCCGCGGGGGCTACGACGTCTCCCAGGTCGACGGGCACGTCGCGTGGCTCGAGGATCAGCTGCGCGAGGCCGAGGAGGCCCGCGAACTGGCTGAGCGACGCTCCGAGGAGGCGCGCCGCGACGCCCAGCAGGCGCGCGAGGAGCTCGAGTCGGGGCGGCCCGACTGGGACGCGTTCGGTGAGCGGATCGGCACCATTCTGCGTCTTGCCGAGGAGGAGGGCGCCAGCGTCCGCCAGCAGCGCCTCGCCGAAGCCGATGCCTTGCTGACCGACGCCCGCCGCGCCCACGCTGAGGCCGACCAGCAGCACGCGAACCGCCTCCGCGAGGCCGAGACCGAGGGCCAGGAGATGATGCGCAACGCCCAGGCTGAAGCGTCGCAAATCGTGCGCAACGCGCAGGCGGAGGCCGAGGAGCACCAGCGCATCGCCGGGCGGCGGCTCGCGGAGCTCGAGCGCCAGCGCGACGCCGTGCACACCCAGCTCGCCCGCCTGCACGAGGGCCTCGCTGCCGCGCTTCAGGTGCAACTGCCGCCCGACCAGCGCGGCGCCGCCGGCAGCGATGCCGCCGACGCCGAGCTGAGCGCCGAGTCGCGCTGAGCCGGCGGGTCACTACGCGCCCGCGTCACCCGTCGGCGGCCGGTCCGTCGGGGCGGTGACCATAGGAACGTCCGCGCCCACCTCGCGCGGCAACGGGTAGCTCGCGGGCGCGACCCGGCGGACGATCTCGTCGAGCACGGTCTCGGTGTGGCCGACGAACAGGTGCCGGGCGCGGTCCACCGCGACAACCTCCGCCTGCGGCACGGCGGCAAAGCGCCGGCGGGCCTCGTCGGGGCGCAGGTAGTCGTCGTGCTCGGGGACGATGGCCACGAGCGGCGTGCCGGCAGCGGCCCAGACCTCGAGGTCCTGCGGCTCGCTGTAGCGCAGCGGCGGGCTGATGAGGATGGCTCCGGCGATGCTCGGGTCGCATCCGTAGCGCAGTACGAGGTCGGTGCCGAACGACCAGCCGACCAGCCACGGCGCCGGAAGGCCGGCGAACTCGGCGTACTCGATGGCGGCGAGCACGTCGAAGCGCTCGCTCACCGCCTCGTCGAACGTGCCCTCGGAGAGCCCGTGCGTGCTCCGCGTGCCCCGCGTGTTGAGCCGCAGCACCGCGATACCGGCGAGGAAGGGCAGCCGCCACGCCATCTTGCGCAGCAGGTGGCTGTCCATCGAGCCGCCCTGGGTGGGAAGCGGATGCAGGCAGACGAGCGTGGCCACCGGCGGACGGTCCAGCGGTAACGCGAGCTGGGCCACGAGGCGCAGCCCGTCGCCCGTCTCCAGCGTCAGCGAGCGGTGCTCGGCCGGCAGCACGCTGTTGGCCCGGATGATCGCGCCTGGCTGTTCCGTCGTCATCGTCTCGCTCACCATCGTCTCTGAACGCTAGTGGGCGTGTGGGCGGCGCCGGCCGGTCGGACGTCGCCGGCCGCGCAACTGCCAGCACGCGGTGTGCCAGTGCCGGCGGTCGTCCACGCCGCCGGCCGCACCGATGACCGCGTCACGCCACACGACGACGTGCGGCTGGCCGGCCGGCACCTCCTGCTCGCAGCCGGGGCAGCGGTAGGGCTTGCGGGCGTGGGCGCCGGGCACCGGGCGGACCACCCACCCGTCGGCGTCGGGCTCGTGCTGCTCGTCCAGCCAGGCCACCGGCTCAGCGGCCGTGGCGGCGCGCTAGCACCTCGCCGTCGATGACCTCGCCGCGGCGTGCGCCGCGCCACTGGCGACCCTTCGAGCGCCCCGAGTCGAACACGTCGCGGGCCGCTCCGGCCACCGTGCCGAGCAGGGCGGTGCGGCGCAGCATCCCCCGCGGGGAAATGAGCGCCGTGGTGATGCCCAGCAGGACGTCAAGGCCGCGCTGGCTGCCGCGCCAGTGCTCGCGCAGCACCGGCTCGTCGGCGGCCATCATCAGCCGGCGCAAGGCGAAGGCCAGCACGGCGACGTCGTCGGCCTGTCCGACAATGGGTATCCAGCTGGTCAGCCGGTTGGCCGGGGACACGAGGTAGGCGAGCGCCGCCCCCGCTTCGACCTTGGCCTGCTGAGGCACCCGGGGGTCGGCGAGGATGCCGCGAAGCATCGCCATGACGTCGGGCACGAAGCGGACGAGCTCGCGTCCGAGTGCGGTCAGCGCCTCGGCGGACAGGGCGCTGTCTGCCGCGGGGGTGGTGTTGGCGGAGGTGCTGGCCGAGGCCCTGCCCGCCTCGCCCGCCTTGCCCGGCCGGCTCTGCCGGCTGCTTCCCGATGCGCGCATGTCAGCGCCGGGAGTAGTCGCGGAAGCCGCGGCCGGTCTTGCGGCCGAGGTAGCCCGCGCGGACGAGGTGGTCGAGCAGCGGCGCCGGGGCGAGCCCGGGCTCGCGGAACTCGCCGAACAGGGTCCGCTGGATAGCCAGGGTCACGTCGAGGCCCACGACGTCCATCAGCGCGAACGGGCCCATCGGGTGCCCGCAGCCGACCGTCATCGCCGCGTCGATGTCCTCCGCACTGGCGTAGTGCCCCTCGAGCATCCGCACCGCGTCGTTGAGGTAGGGGAACAGCAGGGCGTTGACGATGAAGCCTGCGCGGTCACCGCAGGCCACGGGGTGCTTGCCGCAGCGGACGGACACCTCGCGGACGGTCGCGGTCACGTCGTCGTCGGTGACCACGGTCGGCACGATCTCGACGAGCTTCATCAGCGGCGCCGGGTTGAACCAGTGCATCCCGACGACCGCGCCGGGGCGCGAGGCCGCCGAGGCGCACTCGATCACCGGCAGGGACGACGTGGTCGTCGCGAGGACGGCCGTGGGCTTGCAGACCCGGTCCAGCTCGGCGAACAGCGCCTGCTTGACCGCGAGGTCCTCGACGACGGCCTCGATGACGAGGTCGACGTCGGCCAGGTCGGCGAGGTCGGTCGTCCCGGTGATCCGGCCGAGCGCCGCGGTCCGTGCGTCGTCGGCCATCCGGCCGCGCGAGACCTGCTTCTCGAAGGACTTCTCGACGGCCTTGCGCACCCCGGCGACCTTGTCCTCGCTGCGCGCCCGGAAGACGACGTCGTAGCCCTTGACCGCGCAGACCTCGATGATGCCGCTGGCCATGGTGCCGGTGCCGACCACGCCGATCGTGGACACCGGCCGAGCCGCCTCCAACGAGGGACCGCTCGACGCACCGACATCGGCCACCCGAGGCGAGTTGGGCGCCTCGTAGGTGTAGAAGCCGCGCCCGGTCTTGCGACCGAGCATTCCCGCGGTGACCAGCTGCTTGAGGATGGGCGACGGCGCGTGCAGGTGGTCGCGGGTCTGCTGGTAGATGGCGTCGAGGATCTCGTACGCCGAGTCCAGGCCGATCAGGTCGAGCAGTGCGAGCGGGCCCATCGGGTGCCCGCAGCCGAAGCGCATCGCGGCGTCGATGTCCTCGCGGGTCGCGTAACTCGCCTCGAGCATGCGCACGGCGTTGTTCAGGTAGGGGAACAGCAGCGCGTTGGCCACGAAACCGGCCCGGTCGCCGGCCACCACGGCGCTCTTACCCACCCTGGCGACGAGCGCCTCGACGTCGGTGAGCACCTGCGCGTCGGTGACGACGGTCTGCACCACCTCGACCAGCCCCATCACCGGCGCGGGGTTGAACCAGTGCAGCCCGACGACGCGCGCCGGCCGGGAGGTCGAAGCGGCCAGGTCGGTCACCGACAGGGCCGAGGTGTTGGTTGCCAGCACCACCGACGGCTCGAGCATGGCGTCGAGCTGCTGGAACAGGGTCCGCTTGGTCTCCAGGTCCTCGGGAACGGCCTCGATCACGAGGCCGCAGCCCTTCAGGGTGTCGAGGTCGGTGCCGATCTCGACCCGGGCCAGCAGCGCCTCCTGCTCCTGTGCGGTCAGCTTGCCGGCGCTGACCGCACGGTCGGTGGAGGACTGCAGGTGGGTGCGGCCCCGCTGCACAGCGGCCTCGTCGGACTCCACGGCGACGATGTCGATGCCCGCCCGGGCGAGCACCTCCGCGATGCCGGCGCCCATGGTGCCGACGCCGACGATGCCGACCGGCCCGAAGCCGCTCGCGGCCGGCTCCTGCTGACCGCCGGTGGTGTCGTCTGCGCTGCTCACGGCTGCTCCTTCGCTCCAGTCAGTTCCTGCTGCGTCCGCACCCGAGTCTCTCAGACCGCACGCTCCCCCGCAGACTGCGGTGAGGGGGCGGTGCGAGGCCGCTGCCGCCCCGGTGCGGGCTAGTGTCGAAGGCATGGTCGTTCCCGTCGAGCAGTCACGCACCGATGAGCTGGGCGCTGTCCTGAACCAGCTGTCGGCGGTCCTCGTCGAGGAGCAGAGCCTGCAGGAAACCCTGCAGCTCGTCGCCGACCTCGCGGTGCAGGTCGTGCCGCCGTGCGACGCGGCAGCCGTCACGCTGTTCAGCGGCGGCCGGTACCGCACCGCCGCCTACACCAACGACAACATCCTCGGTTTCGACCGCGCGCAGTACGACACCGGCGTCGGCCCGTGGGTGGAGGCAGCGCGGGAGCTGCGGACCGTCGTCGGCAACGTCGCCACCTCCTGGCCGCCGTTGGTGCCCGCCGCGCAGCAGCTCGGCGTACGCAGCGTGCTCGCGGCCCCCCTGCTGCGCGGGGCCGAGTGCATGGGGGCGCTCAACTTCTACAGCGCCGCCGAGAATGCCTTCACCGGCATCGACGAGCACCTGGTGCAGCTGTTCACCAACCAGGGCGCGGTCGCGCTCGCCAACGCGCTGGTCTACCAGAACGCGGTACGGCTGACCGAGCAGCTGCAGGAAGCCCTGACGGCACGCGTCGTCATCGAGCAGGCCAAGGGCGTGCTCATCGCGAGCAAGGGCCTCACACCCGAACAGGCCTTCGACCTCCTTCGGACCCACTCACAGGCACGCAACGTCAAGCTGCGCGACATCGCCGAGCAGGTCGTCCAGGCCCGCGGTGACGCAGCGATGGTGAGCTAGCGGCGCTTCAGGCGTCCCCAGGTCTGTTACTTCGGCGTAGTCGATGCGTTCGGCTTCGTAGGGGCTGCGTGGCTTGGCTCGCTCAGAACAGAGTCGGGTTGGCCGGCGCCAGCCCGCGCAGCGCGTCGTAGTCGACCGTCACACAGGTGATGCCCCGGTCGCCCGCCAGCGTCCTCGCCTGCGGCGTGACCGACTGCGCCACCAGCACGCCGCGCACCGGGCGCGGTAGCCCGGGGTCGGCACACAGCCGGTCGAGGTAACGCGTCAGCTGCTCGACGCCGTCGATCTCTCCCCGCCGCTTGACCTCGACCGCCACCGTGCCGCCCTTCGGGTCGCGGCACAGCAGGTCGATCGGGCCGATGCCGGTCTCGTGCTCCCGGCGGACCAGCGACAGGCCCTCCTCGATCGCGCCGCACCGATCGGCGAGCAGCACCTGCAGGTGCGCCTCGACCCCGTCCTTGACCAGGCCCGGATCGCGCCCCAGGTGGTGGGTCGAGTCGTGCAGCACCTGCTCCAGCCGGATGACCAGCTGCTCGTCCGCACGGTTGGTGACCCGCCAGAGGCCATCCTCCTCCACGAGGCTGCAGGGCGGGCTCATCCAGTTCAGCGGCTTGTACGCCCGGTCGTCGGCGTGCACCGAGACCGAGCCGTCGGCCTTGACCAGCAGCAGCCGGACGGCGCTCGGCAGGTGTGCCGTGAGGCGGCCGAGGTAGTCGACCGTGCACCGGGCGATGACGAGCCGCACGGGGCGCAGGCTACCGGGACAGACCGGTCGGCACCCGGTCGCAGCTGGCCTGCACGCGCCCATTAGCCAATCGGCAGCGGACGTGCCTACACTGTGGGCGTCTGGTTGAGTCCATCAGCCGCCCCTCCAAATGAGGGTCGCTGGTGACGCTTGCCACGTGCGACCCCTTGCATCGGGAGTTGTACGTGAGCCACCACCTTGAGCGCCTGCACATCGTCGTTCTGTCCACCGTGTTGCCCGTCCCGCAGGACGGCGGCCAGCGCCGCCGGGCGCACGAACTGCTCGTGCGCCTCGCCCATGACCATGACATCTCCTGGCTGTGCTCCAGCCGCCGCTTCCGCGAGGACGTCGCCCTGGCGCCGACCCTGTCGGCCCTCACTCGGCGCGTCATAGTGCGGGCGGCGGCCGAGCAGGTACGGGCGACCGTGCCGTCCTCGGACCGGCGAGGTGGCGGCCTGCGCGCGCTGCGGCGCCAGCTGGCCCTGCCCGCCCCGCCCGCATCGCCCTACGTCCCGTCGGTGCCACAGCACGTGGCGGCGTCATTGTCGCGCGACCTCGCTGCGGACTTGAAGCGCCTGCTCGCGTCCGAGCGGGTCGACCTCATCCAGGCCGATGCCGCGCTGCTGCCGCACCTGCCCGCCGACCTCACCGTGCCGCTCGTCGTCGTCGAGCACCCGGTGCACTCCGACCTCTGGGACCAGCGGGTCGAGGCCGCCGTCGACGCCGACGAGGCCCGGCAGTGTGCCCGGCAGGCGGTTGCCGCGAGGCGCTACGAGCAGGCGACCTGGCGGCGGGCCAAGGCCATCGTCACGGTGACGCAGGAGGACACCGAGCAGTTGTTCGAACGGCTGCCGGGGCTCGACGTCCGCCTGGTGCCCAACGGCTACGACCACGACCCGGACCTCGCTCTGCCCGCCGGCGACAGCCGCGTGCTGGGGGCCGACGCGTCGGCTGTCGTGGAGGGGCACCCGACCGTGGTCTACGCGGCCGACCTGACCAACCCGGTCAGCGCCGACACCGCCCTGGTGCTCTCGCGCGACGTGCTGCCCAAGGTGCAGAACCTCATCCCGGGCGCGATGCTCGTGCTCGCCGGCCCGCTGCCGCCCGGTGGCCTGCCGTTCCTCAAGCGGGAGGGCGTGCTCATGCCGGGCCGGCTGTCGAGCTTTGCGCCGCTGCTCAGCCGCGCCGACGTCGTCGCCATCCCCGCCCGGGTGGCCGAGGGCAGCTCGGTGCCCGTGCTGGAGGCCCTGCACGCGGGCCGGGCCGTCGTCGCGTCGTCACCCGCGCTGCGCGGGCTGAGCAGCAACGCCAGGGAAGCCGTCGTCACGTGTGAGGAGCCGCAGACCTTCGCTGCCGCTGTTGCCCGGCTGCTCAAGGACAAGCGGGCGCGGGAGGCGCAGCAGCAGCTGGCCGGCCGGGCCACGCAGGGGCTCCCGACCTGGAGCGAGGCCGCCATGCTGCTCGACAAGGTGTGGCAGGAGGTCGCGCGCGGCGAGGCCGGCGAGGCGGCGGAAGCGGCACAGGCGGGCGAGTTGCCAGACGCAGCTCAGGCCGGCGTAAACACGCGACTCGCCACGGCCGAGGTCGGGCTGCCTGCGGCTTAAAGCGCAGGCAGCCCGTTCGCCTCGCGCACCACGCCGACGACGGCCGACATGATGTTGGTGATGCCGAAGTCCTTGGGCGTGAATACGGCGGCGACGCCGAGGCTCCGCAGCTTCTGCGCGTCGCCGTCGGGGATGATCCCGCCGACGATGACGGGGACGTCGTCGAGCCCCGCCGCCCGCAGCCCGTCAATCACCTGCGGGATCAACTCCATGTGAGAGCCGGACAGGATCGACAGGCCGACGACGTGCACGTCTTCCTCGACGGCCGCCGAGACGATCTGCTCCGGAGTCAAGCGGATTCCCTGGTAGGCGACCTCGAAGCCGACATCGCGGGCGCGCACCGCGATCTGCTCGGCGCCGTTGGAGTGACCGTCGAGCCCGGGTTTGCCGACCAGCAACTTCAGGCGCCGCCCGAGCTGCTCACTCGTCACGCGGACCTGCTCGCGGACGGCCGCGATCTCGCTACCGGCTCCCGCCGCGCCGACCACCACCGTGCCGACGCCGGTGGGGGCCCGGTACTCACCGAACACCTCGCGCAGGGCGCCCGCCCACTCCCCCGTGGTCACGCCCGCACGGGCGCACTCGAGGGTCGCCGGCACCAGGTTGACGTCGGTCTTGGCCGCCTCGCGGAGCACCCGGAGCGCCTCGTCGACCCGCTCGTTGTCGCGCTCGGCCTTCCAGCGCACAAGCTCCTCGCGGGCGGCGCCCTCGACCGCGGGGTCGACGGTCTGGATCGCCGCCTCGAGGTCGGCCAGCAGCGGGTTGGGCTCGGTGGAGGTGAAGCGGTTGACGCCGACGACGACGTCGTCGCCGGACTCGATCCGCCTGCGCCGCTCGGCGTGCGCGGCCACGAGCTGGCCCTTCATGTAGCCGCTCTCGACGGCCGCGACGGCTCCGCCCATGGCCTGGACGCGGTCGATCTCCTCCCGCGCGGAGGCGACCAGCTCGGCGACCTTGCCCTCCACCACGACCGAGCCGGTGAACAGATCGTCGTAGTCGAGCAGGTCGGTCTCGTGGGCCAGTACCTGCTGGATGCGCAGCGACCACTGCTGGTCCCACGGCCGGGGCAGGCCGAGCGCCTCGTTCCACGCGGGCAGCTGCAGGGCCCGGGCACGGGCATCACGGGAGAGCGTGACGCCCAGCGATTCGAGCACGATGCGGATCACGTTGTTCTCCGGCTGCGCCTCGGTCAGTCCGAGCGAGTTGACCTGCACGCCGTAGCGGAAGCGGCGGTGCTTGGGGTCCTGCACCCCGTAGCGCTCCTGCAGCAGCTCGTCCCAGAGCTGGTTGAAGGCGCGCATCTTGCACATCTCCTCGACGAAGCGCACGCCGGCGTTGACGAAGAACGAGATGCGGGCGCAGACCTCCCCGAAGCGCTCGGCCGGCACCTGGCCCGAGTCGCGGACGCTGTCCAGCACGGCGATGGCGGTGCACAGCGCGTATGCCAGCTCCTGCGCCGGTGTCGCCCCCGCCTCCTGGAGGTGGTAGGAGCAGATGTTGGTCGGGTTCCACTTGGGGATCGAGGTGACCGCGTAGGCGACCATGTCAGTGATCAGCCGCATCGACGGCCCGGGGGGAAAGACGTACGTGCCCCGTGACAGGTACTCCTTGATGATGTCGTTCTGCGTCGTGCCGGTGAGCTTGCCCCGGACGGCCTCGGCGTCCCCCGACTCCTGGCTCCCGGCCTGCTCCTCCGCCACGACCTGGTAGAGCGCCAGCAGCCACATCGCCGTGGCGTTGATCGTCATCGACGTGTTCATCGCGTCGAGCGGGATGCCGTCGAACAGCTGGCGCATGTCACCGAGGTGGGCGATGGGCACGCCCACCTTGCCGACCTCGCCGCGGGCGAGCTCGTCGTCGGCGTCATAGCCGGTCTGGGTCGGCAGGTCGAAGGCGACCGAAAGGCCGGTCTGGCCCTTCTCGAGGTTGCGCCGGTACAGCGCGTTGGACTCCTTGGCTGACGAGTGCCCCGCGTAGGTGCGGATCACCCAGGGCCTGTCGCGCTCTCGCTCCACCGGTGCTGACATGCCCGGATTCTACGAGCGGCGGGTCAGGGGCAGCGTGCCTCGACCAGGTCGCTGATGATGCTTCGGTCAACGAGGCGACGCTGATGGCGGACTGCACGTCGCCGGGTGGCTCGGCTGACCGCTTCGCCAACAGGTACGCCGTACTCTCAGGGCGGCCGGGGTGATGCCATGGGGGGCATGACAACCGAGCAGGTTCTCGTCGGGTCCGGGCCGCTCACCCCGAAGCAGGTCGTGCGGGTCGCCCGCGGCGGCGCTAGCGTTCGGCTGGATGAGGGGGCCACGCGGGCGATCACGGCCAGCCGGAAGGTGATCGACGACCTGGCCGCGGACACCCAGCCGCACTACGGGATCTCCACCGGCTTCGGCGCCCTTGCCACCAAGCACATCCCGGGCCCGCTGCGGGCCCAGCTGCAGCGCAGCCTCATCCGCTCGCATGCCGCCGGGTCCGGCACCGAGGTCGAGACCGAGGTGGTGCGCGCCATGATGCTGCTGCGCCTGTCGACGCTTGCCACCGGCAGGACCGGCATCCGGCTCAGGACGGCCCTCGCCTACGCGGCCCTGCTCGACGCCGGCATCACTCCGGTGGTGCCCGAGTACGGCTCGCTCGGTTGCTCGGGTGACCTCGCGCCGCTCGCGCACGCTGCGCTGGCGCTGATGGGCGAGGGGCCGGTCCGCGATGCGTCCGGAGCGCTGCGTCCCGCCGCCGAGGTCTTGCGCGAGAATGGGCTCGAGCCCGTGCAGCTCGCCGAGAAGGAGGGGCTGGCGCTGGTCAACGGCACCGACGGGATGCTCGGGATGCTGCTGCTCGCCATCGCCGACCTGCGCCGCCTGCTGACAACGGCCGACGTCGCCGCCGCCATGAGTGTCGAGGCGCTGCTGGGCACCGACGCGCCGTTCGCCGCCGACCTGCAGGCACTGCGGCCGCACCCCGGGCAGGCAGCGTCCGCCGCGAACCTGCGGCAGCTGCTCGCCGGCAGCGGCGTCATGGCCAGTCACCGCGGGCCGGAGTGCACCCGGGTGCAGGACGCCTACTCCCTGCGCTGCGCCCCCCAGGTGCACGGCGCCGCGCGGGACACGGTCGAGCACGCGGCAGCTGTGGCCGGGCGCGAGCTCGAGGCCGCCATCGACAACCCGGTCGTCACCGTCGATGGCCGCGTGGAGTCCAACGGCAACTTCCACGGCGCGCCGGTGGCGTACGCGCTGGACTTCCTCGCCATCGTCGCTGCCGACGTCGCCGGCATGAGCGAGCGCCGTACGGACCGCTTCCTCGACCCCTCCCGCAGTCACGGCCTCCCCGCGTTCCTCGCCGGCGACCCGGGCGTCGACTCAGGGCACATGATCGCCCAGTACACGGCTGCCGGCATCGTCAGCGAGCTCAAGCGGCTCGCCGTACCCGCGAGCGTCGACTCGATCCCGTCCTCGGCGATGCAGGAGGACCACGTGTCGATGGGCTGGGCCGCCGGGCGCAAGCTGCGCCGCGCCGTCGACGGATTGACACGCGTGCTGGCGGTGGAGCTGCTCACCGCCGCCCGAGCCCTCGACCTGCGCGCCCCGCTGGAGCCCGCGCAGGGGACCGCCGCCGTCCGCGACGCCATCCGAGCCGCGGGGGTGGCCGGTCCCGGGCCGGACCGGCACCTGGCCCCCGAGATCGAGGTCGTCGTCCAGCTTGTGCACAGCGGTGCGCTGCTGGCACCCGGGCTGCTGTAAGTGCATATGTCTTGCCCGTCCGACCCCCCGCGCTGCGCGTGTCGCGGCGCGACTCGCCGGTCGCCAGGGGAAGACACCTGCAGTTTCGACGAATCCCTAGCTGTGCCAAGGTGCTCCATGGCCTCCCCCGCGAGCATTGCCGACGTCTTCGACCGGGCTGCCGATACCTACGACGACGTCGGCGTCCCCTGGTTCCAGCCCATCGCGCAGGGCCTCGTCACCGAGCTGGCGGTGCAGCCCGGAGAGCGCGTGCTCGACGTCGGCTGCGGCCGCGGTGCGGCGTTGGTGCCCCTCGCGCGCGCGGCGGGCCCGAGCGGGAGCGTGCTGGGCATCGACCTCGCCCCACGCATGGTGGAGCACGCGGCACAGGCGGTGGCCGACCTGCCCCAGGCCGAGGTGCGGGTGGGCGACGCGGTCGAGCCCGGACTGCCGCCGGCGTCCTACGACGTCGTCGCCTCCTCGCTGGTGCTGTTCTTCATGCCCGACCCCCCGGCGGCGGTTCGCACGTGGACGGCGCTGCTCGTCGCCGGCGGCCGGATGGGGGTGGCGACGTTCGGGCCCCAGGACGAGCGGTGGAAGCAGATCGACGCGCTGTTCACGCCCTTCCTGCCGCAGGCAATGCTCGACGCGCGCACGAGCGGGATGCGCGGGCCGTTCGCGTCCGACGAGGGCATGGCCCAGCTGCTGAGCGATGCCGGGCTCACCGACGTGTGCACCGCCCATCGCACGGTCGAGGCTGTGTTCCGCGACGCGGAGCACCTGCTGGAGTTCTCGTGGTCGCACGGGCAGCGGGCGATGTGGGAGACGGTGCCGAACGGCGAGCACGAGGTTCTGCGCCGGCACATCCGCGAGAAGGTGGAGCGGGTGCGGGAGGGAGCGGGACCGCTGTCGTTCAGCCAGGACGTGCGCTACACGATGGGCCGTCGGCCGCGGGATGCCGGCCACCCCGCCGGGTAACACCCCGTCATGGTGCTAGGGCTCGGTCCAGGCCCGCTCAACAGCCTGCACTACTCGGTCGGGCCGACGATCGCGTTCATCGTCGTCATCGGTCTCGGCTACGTCAGTCGCTGGGCCATGGCGCCCACCCGCGAGCAGCGGCGCCAGCGCGAGCGAGCCCGCGCCCGCCGCGACTTCGGCCTGCTGGTGCCGGTGCTCAGCACCCGGCAGCGCGACGAGGCCGTGCAGGCGCGCGCCCTGCTCGAGCAGAACGGCATCCGCGGCACCGTAGCGGAGGAGCCGCCGGGACCCGTCAGGGTCACCGCCGACGGGCACACCATGTCGACCGGCGGCGGCCATCAGGTGCTCGTCTTCCAGGACGACGAGCCGAAGGCGCGCCGGTTGCTCGACCGCGGCGCCTAGCAGCCAGCCCGCTAAAGGTCGTCGAACGGGTCGGTCACGGGCACCCGCCGGACGTCGGCCCCGAGCGCCCGCAGCTGCTCGTCGAAGCGGACGTAGCCGCGGTCGATGTGGCGGATCTCCGACACCTCGGTCGGCCCGTCAGCCACGAGCCCTGCGAGCACCAACCCCGCCCCGGCGCGGATGTCCGAGGCGACGACGGGGGCTCCGGACAGGTACGGCCGACCCCGCACGATCGCGTGATGACCGTCGGTCTTGAGGTCGGCCCCGAGCCGGGTCAGCTCGTCGCAGAACGCGAAGCGAGCCTCGAAGACGTTCTCGGTCACCATTGCCACCCCGTCCGAGACCGCCGACATGGCGATCACGGCAGGTTGCAGGTCGGTCGGGAAGCCAGGGAAGGGCAGGGTGACGATGTCGACCGACCGCGGACGGTGCTCCATGCTGACCCGGAACCCGTCGGGCAGCGGTTCCACCTGTGCCCCGGTTGCTGACAGGGTGTCAAGCGCGACCATCAGATGGTCGGCCCGAGCGCGGCGCACGGTCACGTCGCCCTGGGTCATCACGGCGGCCACGGCGAACGTCCCGGCGACGATGCGGTCAGCCACCGTCTCGTGCACCCCAGGTGCCGGCGAGAGAGCATCGACCCCGTCGATGACCAGCGTCGAGGTGCCGGCGCCCTCGAGCTGAGCGCCCATCGCGACGAGCAGGTCGCACAGGTCGACGATCTCGGGCTCGCGCGCGGCATTGTCGATCACGGTCGTCCCCTTGGCGAGGACGCTCGCCATCAGCAGGTTCTCCGTGGCACCGACGCTAGGGAAGTCCAGCCAGATGGTCGCGCCCTTCAGCCGTCCGGCCCGGGCGATGAGGTACCCGTGCTCGGACTCGACCGTCGCGCCGAGCTGGTTCAGCCCGGCGATGTGCATGTCGAGGCCCCGCGAGCCGATTGCATCGCCGCCCGGCAGCGCCACCCGCGCCTCGCCCCGGCGGGCGACGAGGGGCCCGAGCACGGCGATGCTCGCCCGCATCCGGCGCACCAGGGCGTAGTCGGCCTCGGTCCCGACCGCCGCCGGCACCTCGACCTCGACCGTGCCGGCGGGCGCGTCGTGCTCGACCCGGCAGCCGAGGCGCCGCAGCACCTCGCCCATGATGTCGACGTCGAGGATGGCGGGCACCCGCGAGAGCCGGGTGGTGCCCTCGGCCAGCAGCGCGGCCGCCATCAGTTTCAGCGCGGAGTTCTTCGCACCGTCGACCGCGACCTCGCCCGCGAGCCGGGCAGCACCGGCCACGACGAGGTGCTCCACGCTTCCACTCTAAGCGGCCGGCCGGGGCCCATCCGGACGTCCACGACCGTGCCTACTGTTGCGCCCATGGGCATTCACCTGACACGGATCTACACGCGGACCGGCGACGACGGCACCACCGCCCTCGGCGACATGAGCCGGGTCCGTAAGACTGATCCCCGGCTGACTGCCTACGCCGACGTCGACGAGACGAACAGCGCGATCGGCGTCGCCATAGCCCTCGGCGACCTGCCGGACGACGTCACCGCCGTGCTGCGCCGGGTGCAGAACGAGCTGTTCGACGTCGGCGCCGACCTGTGCACCCCGCTGGTCCAGAACCCCGAGTACCCGCCGCTGCGGGTCGAGGCCGGGTACGTCGAGCGGCTCGAGGCCGACTGCGACAGCTTCAACGACCGGCTGGAGAAGCTGTCGTCGTTCCTGCTGCCCGGAGGCACGCCGGGTGCTGCGCTGCTGCACGTCGCCCGCACCGTGGCCCGCCGAGCCGAGCGGGCGACGTGGGCCCTGCTCGAGGCCGACCCGGAGCGCAGCGGGCCGCAGCCCGCGCACTACCTCAACCGGCTCTCGGACCTGCTGTTCATCCTGGCCCGCGTGGCCAACCCCCAGGGCGACGTGCTCTGGGAGCCGGGCGCCACCCGGTGATCAGCTACCGCGACAGCTCAGCCGACTCCGCGAGGATGCTCACGCCCTCGGCGGTGACAGACAGGAATCCGCCGTTCACCTTGGCGGTGACGTCACCACCACCGCCACGGATCCGGACCTCGCCCTCCTCGGCCAGCACGCCGAGCAGCGGCACGTGGCCGGCCATGACGCCGATCTCTCCGTCGAGCGTGCGGGCGATGACCAGGTCGGCCTCGCCGGACCAGACCTCAGCCTCCGGTGACACGACGGCCACGCGCATCGGCATCAGTCGTCCCGCGACATCGTCTTGGCCTTCTCCTCGGCGTCCTCGATGCCGCCGCACATGAAGAACGCCTGCTCCGGCAGGTGGTCGTACTCCCCGTCGGCCAGCTTCGCGAAGGACTCGATCGTCTCGTCGAGCGGGGTGAACTTGCCCTCGATACCGGTGAACTGCTCGGCGACGAAGAACGGCTGGGACAGGAACCGCTCGACGCGCCGGGCGCGGTTGACGATGACCTTGTCCTCCTCCGACAGCTCGTCGATGCCGAGGATGGCGATGATGTCCTGCAGGTCGTTGTTGCGCTGCAGGATCTCCTGCACCTGGCGGGCGACGCGGTAGTGCTCGTCCCCCACGTAGCGCGGGTCGAGGATGCGGGAGTTGGAGTCGAGCGGGTCGACGGCGGGGTAGATGCCCTTCTCCGAGATCGACCGGCTGAGCACCGTCGTCGCGTCGAGGTGGGCGAAGGTCGTCGCCGGTGCCGGGTCGGTCAGGTCGTCGGCGGGGACGTAGATCGCCTGCAGCGAGGTGATCGAGTGCCCGCGGGTCGAGGTGATGCGCTCCTGCAGCGCGCCCATCTCGTCGGCCAGGGTCGGCTGGTAGCCCACGGCGCTCGGCATCCGGCCGAGCAGGGTCGAGACCTCCGAGCCGGCCTGGGTGAACCGGAAGATGTTGTCGATGAACAGCAGCACGTCCTGCTTCTGCACGTCGCGGAAATACTCCGCCATCGTCAGGGCTGAGAGGGCGACGCGCAGCCGGGTGCCCGGCGGCTCGTCCATCTGCCCGAACACCAGAGCGGTGTCCTTGAGGACGTCGGCCTCCCCCATCTCGAGGAACAGGTCGTTGCCCTCTCGCGTGCGCTCACCAACGCCGGCGAACACCGAGACGCCACCGAACTCCTTGGCGACCCGGCGGATCATCTCCTGGATGATGACGGTCTTGCCGACGCCGGCACCGCCAAGCAGACCGATCTTGCCGCCCTGGACGTAGGGGGCCAGCAGGTCGATGACCTTGATGCCGGTCACGAACATCTCGGTCTTGGACTCGAGCTCGTCGAACGGCGGCGAGCTGCGGTGGATCGGCCAGCGCTCGGTGATCTCCAGCGAGCTCTCCTCGACGTCGAGGGGGATGCCGAGCGCGTTGAAGACGTGGCCCTTGGTCACATCGCCGACCGGCACCGAGATCGGCGCGCCGGTGTCCTCGACCGGCGCACCGCGCACCAGGCCGTCGGTCGGCTGCAGGGCGATGGCACGCACCGTGTTGTCGCCGATGTGCTGAGCGACCTCGAGGGTGAGCATGCGGGTGTCGTCGCCGATCGTCCGCTCGACGTGCAGCGCGTTGAACAGCTCGGGCATCTGGTCGGGCGCGAACTCGACGTCGACGACGGGGCCGATCACGCGGGCCACGCGGCCCGTGCCGCCGCCCGACTGCGTGGTCTTGTTCTCGTCCATGGTGGCGGTCATGTCATCCTCCTGCATCGGACAGCGCGTTCGCGCCGCCCACGATCTCGCTGATCTCCTGGGTGATCTCTGCCTGCCGCGCGGAGTTGGCCGCCCGCGTCAGCGCCTTGATGAGGTCCTCGGCGTTGTCGGTCGCCGCCTTCATCGCCCGCCGACGTGCCGCTGACTCCGCGGCGGCCGACTCGAGCATGGCCGCGAACAGCCGACTTTCCACGTAGCGCGGCAGCAGTGCATCGAGCACGCCCTCACCGGACGGCTCGAACTCGTACAGCGGTAGCGGGTCGTCCGCGGGCTGCTCGTCGGTCTCCTCGATGACCATCGGCAGAATGCGCCGGGCGGCGGCACGCTGGGTCAGCGCCGAGGCGAACTCGGTGTAGACGAGGTGGATCTCGTCGACCCCGCCCGCATCGGTGTCGGTGACGAACGCCTCGATCAGCACGTCAGCCGCCGCCTTCGCCGACTCGTAGTCCGGCTGCTCGGAGAACCCCGTGAAGGTCTGGGCGACGGGACGGCCGCGGAAGCGGAAGTAGGAGACCGCCTTGCGCCCGACGGCGTAGACCACCGGCTCCTTGCCCTCGGTGCGCAGCAGGCTGAACAGCCCCTCCGCGGTCCGCAGCGCATTGGCGTTGTATGCACCGGCCAGGCCACGGTCGCTGGTCACGACGAGGACCGCCGCCCGGCTGGGGTTCTCCTTCTCCGTGGTGAGGGGATGATCGACGGCGGTCTGGCTCGCGACCGCCGTGATCACGCGGGTGATCTCCTCGGCGTAGGGCTTGGAGGTCCGCACCCGCTGCTGCGCCTTGGCGATACGCGAAGCAGCGATGAGCTCCATCGCCCGCGTGATCTTCTTTGTCGACTGGACCGACTTGATGCGGCGGCGGTAGACGCGTAGCTGTCCGGCCACGTCAGTCCGACGTCTCCTCGGTGGACCGCCGGTGCCGCTTGATCGACTCCTGGCCCTGCTCGGACTTGTCCATCGGCTCCGCGTCGTGCTGGGCGTGTGCACCGGCTGGCCGGCCGCCGCCCCGGTCGTCGTCCTCGTCGTCGGCGGACGCGCGGGCCGCATGGCCCTCGGCCCCGGCCTGGCCGTCTGCCTGATCGTCAGTCTCGCCATCGCCGCCGGCGTCCGCGCCGGAGTAGTCGGCGTCGGGGTCGTCGGCGGCGACGTCAGCCTCGATGGACGCCTCACCTGAGGGGTCGAACTGCTCGCGGAAGGTGTGGACGGCCTGCTTCATCGACTCGATGGTCGAGTCCTCGAGCTTGCCGCCGCCCAGGATCGCGTCGTAGATGCCGGCGTGCTCGCGGCCCACGTAGTCGAGGAACTCGCGCTCGAACCGCTTGACGTCGTTGACGGGCACGTCGTCGAGGTAGCCGTTGGTACCGGTCCACACCGACACGACCTGCCGCTCGACCGGCATCGGCGAGTACTGCGGCTGCTTGAGCAGCTCGACCAGCCGCTGACCGCGCTCGAGCTGAGCCTTGGACGCGCGGTCGAGGTCGGAGCCGAAGGCGGCGAACGACTCGAGCTCGCGGAACTGCGCGAGGTCGAGGCGCAGGCGCCCGGCCACCGCCTTCATCGCCTTGATCTGGGCGTTGCCGCCGACGCGGGACACCGAGATGCCGACGTTGATGGCGGGCCGCACGCCGGCGTTGAACAGGTCGGTCTCGAGGAAGATCTGCCCGTCGGTGATGGAGATGACGTTGGTCGGGATGAAGGCCGACACGTCGTTGCCCTTGGTCTCGATGAGCGGCAACCCGGTCATCGAGCCGCCCCCGAGCTCGTCGCTGAGCTTCGCACAACGCTCGAGCAAGCGGGAGTGCAGGTAGAACACGTCACCGGGGTAGGCCTCGCGGCCCGGCGGGCGGCGCAGGAGCAGCGACAGGGCGCGGTAGGCGTCGGCCTGCTTGGACAGGTCGTCGAACACGATGAGGACGTGCTGGCCGTTGTACATCCAGTGCTGGCCGATGGACGAGCCGGTGTAGGGCGCGAGGTACTTCAGGCCGGGCGAGTGGCTGGCCGGGGCCGCCACGATCGTGGTGTACTCCAGCGCACCCGCCTCCTCGAGGGAGCCGCGGGTGCCGGCGATGGTCGAGCCCTTCTGCCCGATCGCCACGTAGATGCACTTGACCTGCTTCTTCGGGTCGCCCGACTTCCAGTTCTCGCGCTGGTTGATGATCGCGTCGATGGCGACGGCGGACTTGCCGGTCTGTCGGTCTCCGATGATCAGCTGGCGCTGTCCCCGCCCGATGGCGGTCATCGCGTCGACCGCCTTGATGCCGGTCTGCAGCGGCTCTTTCACCGGCTGGCGCTGCACCACGCTGGGGGCCTGCAGCTCGAGCACGCGGCGCTCGCTGGTCTCGATCTCGCCGAGGCCGTCCATCGGCCGGCCCAGCGCATCGACCACGCGGCCCAGGTAGGCATCACCGACAGGCACCGACAGGACCTCCTTGGTCCGCCGGACCTCCGAGCCCTCCTCGATGTGCTGCGGGTCGCCGAGGATGACCACGCCGAGCTCACCGATGTCGAGGTTGAGGGCCAGGCCCTCGACGCCGCCGGAGAAGGCCAGCAGCTCGTTGGTCATGGTGCGCGGCAGGCCCTCGACACGGGCGATGCCGTCACCGGTCTCGGTGACTCGCCCGACTTCCTCGCGTTCACCGGCGCCGGGCTCGTAGGAGTCGACGAACTCGCGCAGGGCGTCGCGGATCTCGTCCGGGCGGATCGACAGCTCGGTCATATCGGATCCTTCGATTGCAGGGGCTGAAGTAACTAGCGGACCAGCTGGCGCCGGGCGTCAGCGAGGCGGCGCAGGATGCTGCCATCGACGACCTCGTCCCCCACCCGGACGACCACCCCGCCGAGCAGGGTCGGGTCGACGAAGACCTGCAGCTCGACCTCGCGGTCGAACGCTGCCGACACCGCCTGGCGCAGCCGCTCGATCTGGTCGGTATCGAGCGTGCTGGCGACGGTGACCTCGGCGATGGAGCGCTGGCGCAGGTCAGCCGCCATACGGGCAAGGTCCTCAAGCGCACGCGGGACGCTCCGGCCTCTCGGATGGTGCACCACTCGGCGGACGAGGGTGAGCGTGGTGGGGTGGGCCTTGCCCTCGAGCAGGCGCTCGAGCAGGGCATCCTTGCGCTCCGCCGGGAGCCCGGGGTCGGACAGTGCGAGTGAGAGCCTCGACTCGCGCTCGACGGTCCGGGAGAAGCGGAACAGCTCGTCCTCGACGTCGTCGAGGTCGTCGCCGGCGGCCGAGAGAAGGGCGGTCGAGGCGCGCTTGTCGATCGCGAGGACGAGCCCGAGCGAGGTCGGCCAACGCTGGGCAACGAGCTCGCGCAGCACGTCGAGGGTCGCGTCGGACAGCTGGCCGCCGAAGAGCCGTTCGACAAGCTGCACCCGCGAGCGCTTGCGCGAGCCGCTGTCGGCAAGGGCTCGACGCACGTCGAGCCGGCCCTCGAGCAGATCGGCAACGGCGGACAGCTGCTCACCGAGCTCGGCCGACTCGGCATTGCCGGCGCCGGGCGCAGCCGGGCCGTCGCTCGATGCGGCAGGGGCCGCCGCCTCAGCATGGGCCGCGGCGCGGTCCACCGCCTTGGCCGAGCTCGCACGAACGGCCCCTCGGGGGACGCGCGGCGTTACCTGCTCGGCGCCACCGGCAGCGGGTCCAGGCGCGGCCGCCGGGGCCTCGGCCGGCACCGCGGCGGTCGACGGAACGTCAGCGGCAGGAGCAGGCCCCTGCTCGAAACCGGCACCATCCCCCGCGCCGGTTGGGCTAGCGCTGGCGTCGTCCCCGTCCTGTCCTCGGACGAGCGAGACCAGGCGCTCCCGGGCCCGCGCGAGCGGCCCCTTGTCACCCTCTGCCATCAACTTCCCGCTCGGGTCGCGCCGACGGCACCAACAGCGTCACCGTTGGACGCTGCCTGCTGCCCCTGTGCCTGCCCCTGTGCCTGTGGCGCCTCGAGCCCGGCGATGAAGTCGTCGACCAGCTGCCGCTGGGTCTCGCTGCGCTCGAGGTCATGGCCGACGATGCGCTCGGAGAGCTGCATCGCGATGCCGCCCACCTCTCGGCGCAGCGACCCGACGGCTTGAGCCCGCTCGGCCCGCAGCTGCTCCTCGAACCGGGCCAGGCGCTCCTCGCGCTCGGTCTCGGCCTGGCGCCGCATCTCCTCGCGGATGCGCCGCCCGTCCTCGTGCGCTTGCTCGCGAATCAGGTTGGCCTCCGAACGGGCCTCGGCCAGCTGCGCGCGGTACTGCTCGAGCATCGCCTTGGCCTGCGCCTGCGTCTTCTCGGCCCGTTCCAGACCACCCTCGATCTTGTCGCGACGCTCCGCGTAGAGCGCCTCGGCCCGCGGGAAGGCGTACTTCATCAAGACGAAGCACAGCACCGCGAAAGCGATCGTTCCGATGACCACCTCGCCGAGGGCGGGAATCAGCGGGTTGCTGTTCTCGTCCGCCGCGAGGATCAGTGCCGACGTCATCGTCGGCTCAGGTACCGAAGACGAAGGGGACGACCAGACCGATCAGCGCGAGCGCCTCGGCAAGGGCGAACCCGAGGAACAGGTAGGTGCGGGTGAGCCCGGCCGACTCGGGCTGGCGCGCCGTCGAGTTGATGTAGGCGGCGAACACCAGGCCGACGCCGATGGCCGGGCCGATCGCCGCCAGGCCGTAGCCGACGGAGCCGAGGCTGCCCGAGACGCTCTTGCTGGCAGCAAGGATCAGTTCCATCTTTTCGTGTCCTCTCGAGGGTTTGCACGGCCCATCCAGGCCGGCGGTCAGGGTAGGTCAGGGTTTCAGTAGAGGCTCAGTGCTTCAGTAGGGGCTCAGTGCTCTCAGGGTGGCTCAGTGCTCTCAGGGTGGCTCAGTGCTTCAGTAGGGGCTCAGTGCTCCTCGGCGAGGGCACCCGAAACATAGACGGCGGTGAGCGTGACGAACACATAGGCCTGCAGCGCGATCACCAGCAGCTCGAAGAAGGTCAGCACGATCGACATGATGAACGCGACCGCGCCGAAGCCGATCTGCAACCCGCCCTGGCCGGTCATGTACAGCGCGCCGCCGATGAAGACGAGCAGCAGCAGGTGCCCGGCGAACATGTTGGCGAACAGCCGCACCGCCAGCGTGAAGGGCCGGACGATGAGCGTCGACACCAGCTCGATCGGGGTCAGCAGCGGGTAGATCCACAGCGGCACGCCGGGGGGAAAGGCGATCTCCTTCAGATAACGGCCGAGACCCTGCTTCTTGATACCGATGTAGTTGAACAGGATCAGCGAGATCACCGCGAGCACCGCGGGGAAGGCGATGCGCGAGTTCACCGGCACCTGTGCCAGCGGCAGGATCTCGTAGAGGTTCATCAGGAAGATGAAGCAGAACAGCGTGGTCAGGTACGGCGCGAAGCGGATACCAGCCTCCGGGCCGATCACCTCGCGGGCGATGCCGTTGCGGACGAAGTCGTAGACCGCCTCGCCGGCGAACTGCAGCTTGCCCGGCACCAGCGTGGGCCGGCGGAACGCCAGGACGAAGAACAGGCTGATCAGAAGGACGCCGAACAGCAGCATGGTGATGATGCGGGTGATGTGGAAGTCGACGCCAAACAGCGTGAAGTCGGTGAAGGACTTGAAGACGAACGACCCCGTCCCGACCGGGTGCTCCTGCTGGAAGCCAGGCCCTGCGGCAAGCAGCATCACGTCGTCACCGTCCCCACTTCAGATACACCGCATAGACGCTCGTAGCGGCCCCGGCAATGATGCCGACGAGCCCGAGAAAGCCGGTGCCCAACCAGTGGTCGAGCCCCAGACCGATCGCGCACCACAGCGCCGGGCCCACCAGGAGGGTGCCGGTGATCGCTAACGCATTGGCGTCGTGCTGACCCGGACGATGCGGCGACGTCATGTCACGGGTGACCATACCAGGGCTGTTTTCGCCCTCGATCACGGGCCGTCAGGGCTTCGATCAGCCGTCTGCACTGCTGTCGATCACCACGTACGGCAGCTTCGCGCGCCACACCGCGACTGACTGCGCGACCAGCCAGCCGAGCGTCGCAGCCACCGTCGTCCAGCTGAATGAGGGCAGCTGGAGGTGCTCGGGCAGGGTCGTCCCGAACAGCAGCCCGCCGAGGACCAGGATCAGCGTGCCGTAGACGGTCAGCCCCACGGGCATGGTGAGGGCCGGCCCGACGGAGTTGGCCGCCTCGACCGCGGCAAGGGTGACGATGAAGAACATCGCGACGAGTGCGAGGCCGACCAGGCTGCTGACCAGGCCAGGGACACCTGCTGCGAGGGCGCACACCAGGGCAGCCACTGGCCCCACTCCCGCGACGCCGATAAGGCCGGAGCGCAGCGACAACCCGAGCGGCGTTGGAGGCCGGCGCCTCACTGGGACCCTGCCCCCGAGGCTCGCGTGCCCACTCGCCCGCCCACCCTCGGCCTGCGGGTGGGGGCGCGCACGACGAGCAGCGACAGCGCCGCGAGCACCGCGACGACGAGGATCACCACGCCGGGAGTGGACGAGAACGACGCGATCACACCGCCGAACCCGAGCAGTGCGGCCCAGAACCACAGCAGCCCGACAGCCCGCCGCTGCGAGTGCCCGATCTCGAGCAAGCGGTGGTGCAGGTGCAGCTTGTCCGGCGAGAACGGCGACCGGCCGGCACGGGTGCGCCGAATGACGGCGAGCAGCAGGTCGACGAACGGTACGAACAGCACGAGCAGCGGCACGGCCAGCGGGATCAGCGAGGGCAGCGCCTCTCCCCCTGCCGTGCCTCCTAGCGAGACCTCACCCGTCACCGAGATGACCGACGCGGCGAGCAGCAGGCCGATCAGCATCGAGCCGGAGTCACCCATGAACTGCCGGGCCGGGTTGACGTTGTGCGGCAGGAAGCCCAGGCACACCCCGGCGGTGACCGTCGCGAGCAGCGTCGCGGGGGTCGCCCGGTAGAAGCCGTTGGTGACGGCGATCTGGTAGGAGTACGCGAACTCGGCGAGCGCGGCGATGCCGGCCATGCCCGCTGCCAGGCCGTCGAGGCCGTCGATGAAGTTCATGGCGTTGACCAGCAGCACGGTCAGCAGCACGGTCAGCGGAACTGCCGTCTCGGGGCCCAGCGTCACCGTCTCCCCGCTCGGCAGCAGCGCGAACGAAAGCTGGATGCCGAGCAGCACCATGACGCCGGCTGCCACCACCTGGCCAGCGAGCTTGGTGATGGCGTCGATCGGCCACCTGTCGTCGATCGCGCCGAGCAGGCAGATCGCCACACCTGCCAGCAGCACCGCCCGCGGGTCGCCGTAGTCGCGGGACACCGAGGACAGGAACGGCAGCTGCGCCGCGACGAGCAGCCCGGCGGCAAGACCCGCCAGCATCGCCACGCCGCCCAGCCGCGGGGTCGGTGTCACGTGCACGTCGCGGTCGCGGACGGCTGCCATGGCGCCGATCCGCACCGCAAGCTGCCGGGTCAGCGGGGTGACCAGGAAGGTCACGGCAGCCGTGACGACGAGGACGAGGGCGTACTCGCGCACAGCGGCTGCCGACCCGCCCTACCGCGGGTAGGCGGGGAAGCGCTCCACCAGGGCGGTGACGGCCGCGCGGACCTCAGCCCCCGCGGCTGGCTCCCGCACGGCTCGGCTGATCAGGGAGGCGATGTCCTTCATCTCCCCGACGCCCATGCCCTGCGTGGTGACTGCCGGGGTGCCCACCCGGATGCCGGACGCGACCGCAGGTGGCTGGGGGTCGTAGGGGATGGCGTTCTTGTTGAGGGTGATGCCGGCGGCATCGCAGCGCTGCTCGGCGTCGCGGCCCTCGACGCCGATGCCGCGCAGGTCGAGCAGCGCCAGGTGGGTGTCGGTGCCGCCGCTGACCGGGCGCAGGCCCTCAGCCGACAGCGCGTCGGCCAGCGCCTGGCTGTTGTCGATGACCTGCTGGGCGTAGGCCTGGTACTCCGGGGTCGCCGCCTCCTTGAGCGCGACCGCCTTACCGGCGACGGCGTGCATCAGCGGACCCCCCTGGGCGAAGGGGAAGACCGCCTTGTCGATCTTCGCGGCCAGCTCCTCCGTGCACAGCACCATGCCGCCGCGCGGGCCACGCAGCACCTTGTGCGTGGTGAAGGTGACGACGTCGGCGTAGGGCACCGGGCTCGGGATCGCCTTGCCGGCCACCAGGCCGATGAAGTGGGCAGCGTCGACCATGAGGTAGGCCCCGACCTCGTCGGCGATCGAGCGGAACGCCGCGAAATCGATCAGCCGCGAGTAGGCCGTCGCGCCACAGATGATCAGCTTGGGCTGGTGCTGGCGCGCCAGGTCGCGGACCTCGTCGTAGTCGATCAGCTCGGTGTCCTCGCGGACGCCGTACGCCGCGACGTCGAACCACTTCCCGCTGAAGCTGACCTTGCTGCCATGGGTGAGGTGTCCCCCGTGCGGCAGCGACATCGCCAGCACCTTTTCTCCCGGGGAGGCAAGGGCGGCGTAGGCCGCGAAGTTGGCCGATGCGCCCGAGTGCGGCTGCAGGTTCGCGTGCTCGGCGCCGAACAGCTCCTTGGCCCGCTCGATGCCGATGATCTCCGCGCGGTCGACGACCTCGCAGCCGCCGTAGTACCGGCGCCCGGGGTAGCCCTCGGCGTACTTGTTCGACAGCGTCGAGCCGAGCGCGGCGAGCACGGCGGGCGAGGTCAGGTTCTCGCTGGCGATCAGCTGCAGGCCGCCGCGCAGCCGGGTGAGCTCGTCGAGCACCACACCGGCGATGTCGGGGTCGGTGGCCTGCAGGGCGCCGAAGTCGGGTCCCCAGAAGGGCTCGGACATGTGGCACTCCTTCGCTGACCGGCGGTGATCTGTGATGGCTGCCCGTTGCTCCTGGCTGCGGTGTCACTCTACGGGCAGCGCCCTGCCCAGCCGCGGACCAGCCGCCGAGCAGCGGACCAGCCCGACCAGCCCGACCAGCCCGAGCCTTCAGGACGTGACGAGCTCCGGCACCTCGCCCCGCAACGCCTCTGTGGAAACCGCGCCCGCGCGCAGCAGCCGTGGCGGGTGCACGGTGCAGTCGACGATGCTGGAGGCGACCGGCTCCCCGGACGGGCCCGCGTCGAGGTAGACCGCGACGTCCTCGCCAAGTTGTGCCCGCGCCTCGTCAGCGTTCGTCGCCGGGGGCGACCCGCTGACGTTGGCGCTCGACACCGCCATCGGCCCGGTGCGCTGCAGCAGCTCGACGGCCACCGGGTGCAGCGGCATCCTGACGGCTACGGTGCCGTGCGCGTCGCCGAGGTCCCAGGCGAGTGCCGCGGCGTGCCGCACCACCAGGGTGAGGCCGCCGGGCCAGAAGGCCTTGCGGAGCAGGTCGGCCTCGGGGGGCAACGCGTCGACCAGGCCGTCGAGGGTCGCCCACGAGCCGACGAGCACCGGCACGGGCATGTCACGCCCGCGCCGCTTGGCCGCGAGGAGCGCATCGACGGCCGCCGGCGTGAATGCATCGACGCCGATGCCGTACACGGTGTCGGTCGGCAGGACGACGACCTCACCGCGCTGCACCGACCGTGTCGCGGCGGCCAGGCCGGCCTTGCGGGTGTTTGGGTCGCCGCAGTCGTAGGTGACAGCAGTCATGGCTGGGTCGCCGTCATGTCAGTACCGCCATCGACTCAGCAGCCTCGTCACGGCCGCACCGCCGTGACCCAGCGCGGGCGCCCGGCGAGGTCCTCGCCCGCCTCGACACCGCTCCAGCGTGCCCGGAACACCGCCGGTGCGGTCTCACCCTGGTGGTCGCCATGCTCGACGACAAGCACCCCGCCCGGCCGCAGCAGCCGCCAGGCCGCCGCCTCCACCTCGCGCACGACGTCGAGGCCGTCCGCACCGCCGCCCCACAGGGCGACGTCCGGGTCGTGGAGCCCGACCTCGGGCTCGAGCTCGAGGCCTGCGGTGAGGTAGGGCGGGTTGCTGACCACGAGGTCGACGCGCCCGTCGAGCTCGGGCAGCGCTTCCGAGGCCGTTGCGCGGACGAGCCGGACCGGCAGCCCCGTCGTGCCGACGTTGCGCTCTGCCCAGGCCAGCGCGCCCCCATCAGCCTCCACCGCTGTGACCTGCGCGGAAGGGTGCTCCTGCGCGATAGCCAGGGCGATGGCCCCAGACCCTGTGCACAGGTCGACGACTACCGGTGCAGTCACGCTCAGGGTGCGCAGCCGAGCGAGCGCGACCTCGACGACCTGCTCGGTCTCCGGGCGGGGGACGAACACCCCCGGCCCGACTGCCAGATCCAGGCGCCGGAAACCGGCGCTGCCGAGGATGTGCTGCAGGGGCTCTCGCGCTGCCCGGCGCTGCACCAGGCCATCGAGGCGGGCAGCGGCCGCCGCATCGAGCCGGGCCAGCACCAGCTGCCCGCGGGAGACACCCGCAGCGGCCGCGACGAGCAGTTCGGCGTCGCCCAGCGGCGTTGCGACGCCGGTGCGACCGAGCGTGTCGGTCACCGTCCTGACCGCGGAAGCCGCCGGCAGGCTCACGCCAGCGTCTCCTGCCCGGCCTCAGCGAGCAGCCGCTCGTCATCGGCCCGGCGCAGGACCTCGAGGACACCGTCGAGCTCGCCGTCGAGCACCCGGTCGAGGTTGTAGGCGGTGTAGCCGACCCGGTGGTCCGACAGACGGTTCTCGCGGTAGTTGTAGGTGCGAACGCGCTCGCTGCGGTCGACCGTGCGCACCTGCGAAGCGCGGGCGGCGTTGACGTCGGCAGCGGCCGACTCGCGCGCGTGCGCCAGCAGCCGGGCGCGCAGGATGCGCAGCGCCGACTCCTTGTTCTGCAGCTGGCTCTTCTCGTTCTGGCAGGAGACGACGGTGCCCGTCGGCAGGTGGGTGATGCGCACGGCCGAGTCGGTGGTGTTGACGCTCTGGCCGCCGGGGCCGGACGAGCGGTAGACGTCGATGCGCAGGTCGTTGGGGTCGACCGCGACGTCGACGTCCTCCGCCTCGGGCAGCACCAGCACGCCGGCGGCGCTGGTGTGCAGCCGGCCCTGCGACTCGGTGACGGGCACGCGCTGCACCCGGTGCACCCCGCCTTCGTACTTCAGCAGGCCGTAGACACCGCCCTGCTTGGCGCGGACTGCCACGCTGACGTCCTTGTAGCCGCCGAGGTCGCTCTGCGTGGCGTCGAGCACCTCGGTGCTCCAGCCCTTGCGCTCGGCGAACCGCAGGTACATCCGCAGCAGGTCCCCGGCGAACAGGGCCGACTCGTCGCCGCCCTCACCCGCCTTGACCTCGAGGATGACGTCCTTGATGTCGTCCTCGTCGCGCGGGAGCAGCAGATCACGCAGGCGCGCCTCGAGCTCGTGGACGGACGCCTCGTACTGCTCCGCCTCCCGCGCCATGCCCTCGTCCTCACCCGCCATCTCGCGGGCAGCGTCGCGGTTGTCGCTGGCCTCGTGCAGCGCCCGCGCGGTCTCGACGACCGGGCCGAGCTGCGCGTAGCGGCGGCCGAGCGAGCGCGCCGTGTTCTGGTCGGCGTGCACCGCCGGGTCGGCCAGACGGCGCTCGAGGTCGGCATGCTCGGCGAGCATCTCCTCGAGCGTTGCCATCGGGTCTCCTGTACTTCGGGTAGGGCTGTACTTCGGGTAGGGCGGGCTGCGGAAGTGCTTGTGTGCCGGGTCGCCGCAGTCATGGCGACGGCGCCCGTCCCGAAAGGGAGCGGGCGCCGTCGGGACAGCTACTTGGCCGGCGTTCCAGCGGCAGAACCGGCAGCACCTGCGGTGCGCTTGCCGTATCGGCGCTCGAACTTCTCGACGCGGCCGCCGACATCCATGATCTTCTGCTTGCCGGTGTAGAACGGGTGGCACTCGGAGCAGACGTCGGCATTGATCCGGCCGTTCTGCTTGGTGCTACGGGTGCTGAACGTGTTGCCGCACGCGCAGACGACCTGCGTCTCGGCGTATGACGGGTGGATGTCGGGCTTCATGGCGTCCTTCTTTCTGCTGGGCCGCCGGGTCCCCGCCGAATGCGAGGTGAACCGGAGCCGCTGACGTCTGATCGTAACGCTCGGCCAGGCCGCGGGCTTCCCGAAGCGGGCTGCTAGCGGTCGTCCTCGTTCGGGGTCGTCTTGGCGATCTGCATGAGGAACTCGTAGTTGGTCCGTGACTTCTTGAGGCGGTCGAGCAGCAGCTCGATCCCCTGCAGCGGGTCGAGCGCGTGCAGCACCCGCCGCAGCTTGTAGACGATGACCAGCTCGTCCGGCGAGAGCAGGATCTCCTCCTTGCGGGTACCGGACGCATCGACGTCGACCGCCGGGAAGATCCGCTTGTCAGCGATCTTGCGCGACAGGACGAGCTCGGCGTTACCGGTCCCCTTGAACTCCTCGAAGATCACCGTGTCCATCGTCGAGCCCGTCTCGACCAGCGCGGTGGCAAGGATCGTCAGCGAGCCGCCGTTCTCGATGTTGCGGGCGGCGCCGAGGAAGCGCTTGGGCGGGTAGAGGGCTGTCGAGTCGACACCACCGGACAGGATGCGTCCGGATGCCGGCGCCGCCAGGTTGTAGGCACGGCCCAGGCGGGTGATGGAGTCGAGCAGGACGACGACGTCGTGGCCCAGCTCGACCAGGCGCTTGGCCCGCTCGATCGACAGCTCCGCGACGACGGTGTGGTCCGCCGGCGGCCGGTCGAAGGTGCTGGCGATGACCTCGCCCTTCACCGAACGCTGCATGTCGGTGACCTCTTCAGGCCGCTCGTCGACGAGGACGACCATGAGGTGGCACTCGGGGTTGTTGGTGGTGATCGCGTTGGCGATGGCCTGCAGCACCATCGTCTTGCCAGCCTTGGGCGGGCTGACGATCAGGGCGCGCTGGCCCTTGCCCAGCGGCATGACCAGATCGATGATCCGCGTGGTCACGAGCTGCGGCTCGGTCTCCAGGCGCAGCCGCTCGTTGGGGTAGAGCGGGATCAGCTTGTGGAACTCGGGCCGCTCCCTTGCCTCCTCGGGCGCCAAACCGTTGACGGTGTCGAGGCGCACGAGGGCGTTGTACTTGTCGCGCCGCTCGCTGGCTGCGGCCCCGCCGTCCTCCGGCTGGCGCACCGCACCGGTGATGGCGTCGCCCCGGCGCAGCCCCATCTTGCGGACCTGCGACATGCTGACGTAGACGTCGTTCGGGCCGGTCAGGTACCCGGTGGTGCGAACGAACGCGTAGTTGTCGTGGATGTCGAGGATGCCGCCGATGGGCGTGAGGACGTCGTCGTCGCGGATCGTCAGGTCGGGCTCGTTGACCCCGCCGCCCGGGGCGCGGGTGCGGTTGCGGCCGCGGCCCCGCTCGCGGAAGCGGCCCCGCCGGTTGCCGTCGGCGTCGTCAAACTGACCCTGCTGGTTGCCCTGGCCCTGGCCCTGACTCCCGCCTTGGCCTTGGCCCTGGCCCTGGCCCTGGCCCTGGCCTTGGCCTTGGCCTTGGCCCTGACGTTGCCGGTCGCCGTTCTGCCGGTCGCCGTTCTGCCGGTCGCCGTTCTGCCGGTCAGCGCCGGGCCGGTCGCCGACGGGCCGATCGCTGCCGGGCCGGTCGCTGCGCTCCTGCTGCCGGGCCTGCCCGTTCTGGCGGTCAACCTGGTCGGCTTCGCGAGACTCCTGACGGTCGGGGCGCTGGCGGCCCTGCCGGTTTCCCTGCCGCGTCGCGTCGGGTGCGCCCGTGCTGGTGGTGTCATTGGCACCGGACGTGCTGGCGGTGGCGGTGGCGGCACTGTCCGTGCTGCTGTCGGTGACAGCCGCGTCGTCGGTAACGGCTCCGCTGTCGGTGACGGCCGCGCTGTCGGTGACGGCCGCGCCGTCGACGCCGTCGACGGGAGCAGCCGGGGAGCCGGTCGACTCGCTCGCCGAGGCGGGGGCCGCACCGTCCGCGTCGACGGGGTACGACCCGCTGCCCACGGGGCGGCTGCTGCCGCGGCGCCGCCGCCGGCCCGAGGCCGCATCGCCGCTGACCTCTGCTGCCGGTGCGGCTACCGGCGCCGCCGTGTCCAGCACATCCACATGATCGCGGGCCTCGGGCGCCGAGTCGGTGCGCGGTGCCGCCGCAGGCTCTTCGAGCGGCAGCGCGGGGCTTTCGATCGGCGCAGCCACTGGCGCCGGTACGGGCGCGCTGCCCGAACCACCGGACCCGGAAGAGTCGCCGCGGGCAGCCTCGATGGCGGCCACCAGCTGGCCCTTGCGCATCCCGCCTACTCCGGCGAGGCCGAGCGACCCGGCCATCGCCTTGAGCTCGGGAAGGAGCATGGCGCTGAGGCCCTCACCACGCGGTCGGCGCCGGGTCGGCACGCCGTTGCCGGTTGCCTCAGCGGTTTCGGCGGCCCCGTGGGCCTCGGCGGCCTTCCCGTTGGCCCCGGGTGCGCTGCCGTTCGTGCTCGTGGCGCTGGCATTGCTGCCGTTGCTGCCGTTGCTGCTCGAACTCGTGTCAGCGTCCACCGGTGCTTGCGCGGTGTCGCTCAGTTCTGCGGTATCACTCAATGTGTGTCAACCCTTTCAGACCGGCGGTTGCCGGAGGTGAACAGCGAGAGAAAAGTGTGGTTGAGGCTGATCGATCAGACGGGCAGCACGCGCACGCTGCGCCACGAGCCTGAGAACAGCCACCTCAGATGAAGTCGTCGCCATCGACTTCGACCTTGAGGGGAAGCACCGGAGACACGAACCGTCACACTCGGTCGAGTTCGGCTTGCCACAGCATATCCGACCCGGGACTGCTGGCAACAACGACCGCGGCCGGCGCGTCATTCCCGCGACGACTCAGCGTCACCGATCAGATCAGCGTGCCACCGATCAGCGAGGGCGGCGCCGCCTTTGCCCTAGGTGGCGCCTGCTAAGCCGGTCCCAGCTCGTCCCAGCGGGCGCCCGCCAGGTCCAGGGCGAGTGAAACAACCCGGGCAGCCTCGGCCCCACCTTTCCCGCCAGCGTCGTCGGAACCACCCCCCACGACGTCCTCCGCGAGGCCGATGGCCCTCATCCGCTCCTCCGTATCGCGGACCAGAGCCAGCACCGTCGGCCCAGAACCGGACAGGAACGCTGGTATGTCTGCCGCCCGCCACGCCTCGAGCACGGTAGAACTGAGCGGCAGGGCGGGCAGTCGGTAGGGCTGGTGGAGCCAGTCCTCAGTGGCGGCCAGGAGCTGCTCGGGACGGCTCGTGAGGGCGGCGACGAGCAGGGCTGCCCGGCCCGCGGTACGAGCCGCAGCGGCGTGCTCGACCTGCGCCGGCAGCACCCCTCGCGATGCCGACGTCGACACCGGCCGGGCGGGGATGACGGCCACCGCGCTGAGCTGCGGTGCCGGCTCGAGCCGGACCGCCTCCACGCGCTCGTCGGCGCCGGTGCGAGCGATGGTCAGCCCGCCGAGCAGGCACGCAGCGACGTTGTCCGGATGCCCCTCCAGCTGCGCCGCGATGGGCAGCGCTGCTGTTGCCGCGTCCTGCCCCTGAAACGTCGGTTGCTCCCCCGCGAGCGCGAGCGCGGCCGTCACCCCCGCGCAGATGGCAGCCGCGGACGAACCCAGGCCTCGGGACATCGGCACCCGCGGGACGAACCGTGCCACTAGCTCCCTTGGCGTCCAGCCCACCTCGGCAAAGGTCGCCCGCATCGCACGCAGCACCAAGTTGTCCTCGCCGACCGACACGCCGGCGTAGCTGGCCATCGACCACTCGCCGGCCCGCAACCCCTGCCCCGCGACATGCACCAGCAGCTCGTCGCGAAGGTCGACCGCGAGGCCGAGGGCATCGAACCCCGGCCCCAGGTTGGCGCTGGTCGCCGGCACCGACACCCGTACCCCGGGCAGGCGGGCCGCCGGCATCAAGCCAGGCCGAGCGCCGCGGCCGCCTCGAGCGCCTCGGCAGCGATGCGGCGCGGACGGGCGGCGCCGCTGATCGCCCAGTCCGGGTCCTTGAGCCCGTGCCCGGTCACCGTGCAGACCACGGTCTCGCCGGGCGACACCAGTCCCTCCTCGGCTGCGTCGAGCAGGCCGGCAACGCTCGCCGCGCTCGAGGGCTCGACGAACACGCCCTCCCGGGTGGCGAGCAGCTTGTACGCCGACAGGATCTGCCGGTCGCTGACCGCGCGGATGGCGCCGCCGGACTCGTCACGCGCCGCGATCGCCTGCTGCCACGACGCCGGATTGCCGATACGGATGGCGGTGGCGATCGTCGACGGCCGAGGGACCGGTTCCCCCGACACCAGCGGGGCTGCCC
>JAABUM010000743.1_pt1 | contig 54181 bp, 87 predicted proteins | sample 5559161 | NCBI WGS metagenome assembly JAABUM01 (sample SAMN10711868, study PRJNA513369) | rock metagenome | isolation source: Antarctica rocks | place: Antarctica: Victoria Land, Siegfried Peak nord
CTTTAGGTGCAAGAATAGGCCTGCCGAGTCTTACGGTGCGTCTCGTTGTGTGGCAGGAGAACGGGGCGCGCGGGTGTTGGGCGATTTCCCACTGCTGCAACAAACATTTGGACCAAGAAGCACCAATCCTTGGTCGCCTTTGCACTGCCTTTCCTCCAACAACTGCCTTCCTTTGCAAATAAGGGCTTGAGATAACTGGTTCTGGGGGTCAATCCTTCCTTCCTTCAACCGGATGCAAGGCGCACAATTATGTGCTCTGATTCTCGATCACCTAGCTGCTTGCGTTGCTACGAAGTGGCATCTGCTCGTTGATAGCGCAGCTTTTCTTTTTATGTTCAAAGACTGGATTGGTTTCGGCTTGCCTACAGAGCAGTGGCGGATGCTGCAAGCTTGAGCGGCAATGAGCTTTCCTCAGTTCCTATCAGCAGTGCAAAACGCAATCAACCGGGAAAATGGTACGGACGGAATGGCCTCCAATCAAACTGGTGCTGTTGCGCGTGCCCGGACGCGTATCAATCTGTGCATAACGTTCACGTGTGCAGGAGCCCAGCTGCGGAGCCTGCTGCATATCAACAACCCGGACGCCAGCCACGCCGTGTATGAGGTGATCCCCGTCCCCGTCCCTTTTTCGACCGCCGTCATGAGCAACCCTGCGGCGTCAATTGCGTGATGTCAAACTTGATCGCCGACTGCCATGGCGCCTGTGCGCAGGCGAGGCAGAACAACGCCAGGTGGACGCCGGCGCAGGCCTGCCAGCGGCTTCCGGAGCCGTGGAGCGAGGTGGTTGCCGCGCACTCACAGTGCCTTGCGGAGGTGCAGTCTGGACGCCACACGGAGGCCTACGCCGCCATCACCTCTGCAGTGCAGCCTTTCATCAAGGTGCGCCACGGCTGGGCCCACAAAATTGATTGTCTGATCTGTGTCTCGAATGAATTGAGCGAATGAGTTCAATGCTGGCGCGTGAGCCACCCTTTGCCGCCGCAGTCAGACACAGCCACGCCGGAGGGCGCCTCTGGAAGCAATCGCACCTCCCCGGCATGCACGCCTGTGCAGTTCACACCGCAATGCTGGAGTGTGGGCGAGGTGCCAGCCTTGCGTACACAACGCCGCGCAATATCGCAACTGTGTTCTGAGAAATTCTTGTGCTGCCGCAGGCTTTCCAGGCAGACCAGACGGCGTGGACGATACAGCCGATGCTGGGCTTTGTGCGCAGCCTGAGAAGCGTGGCGGAGGCGGCAGACACCGAGGCGGCCGCCGGCGGCCGGCGGCCGGAGAAGCTGGCCGACTGCCTGGACAAGCTGCGCAAGCTGTTCCAGGCCGCGCAGCAGGCGGCAGGCGAGTGTGCAAGGTTCTCTGAAGAGAACACCTCTAACAAGAGAACACCGTCATCGCACATGGCGGGCATAACGTCATCGCACATGGCAGGCATCTCGGCAGCCAGAGGCCGCACATCTGTTAGGTCCAGGCCTGGTCAGCGTGAAGCTGGGCGCCATACTTTCAGCATGCTGTTGGCTACATGCAGCATCGACCTTTCTGAAGGGTGACCTTTCTGAAGGGTGTCCTTCTGAAGGGTGACCTTCTGAAGAGTGACCTTCTGAAGGGTGACCTTCTGAAGCGTGAGCTTCTGAAGGTGCTATCTGGGTTGGCGCAGCGGCAGGTGCTCACCCCCGCCCAGCAACCCTGCCAGCCGGTAGCAACCGATTTGGGCCAGCAGAAAGCAGGGATGTGGTCAGTGACCACAGCCGTCACGTCTGCATGCAGGCAACAAGGCGAAGAAGCTGGCGACGCTGGACCTGGTGAACGTGCAGTTCAAGGTGTTCTTCCGGCTAAACACCATCCGGCTGTGCGCCAGCCTGGAGCGAGCCGTCGACTCCCGCGGCTTCCTGCCCCTGGACCGCTTCCCGCCCGCGGCGCAGGTCACCTACAACTACTACATCGGCCGCCTCGCCATCTTCGACGAAGACTATGTGCGTCGCCCGGCCGCCCACTGCCCGTGGCTGCCCGTGGCCTGTCGGTCGTCCAGCACGGCATAATAGCTGCAGCATGGAGCATGCGCAGGTCCTCGCAGTGGCAGCGCCGGTTCCTCCATGGCTGTGCGGCTACACCACGTCCTTCCGCTCGATGTAGACAGCATTGTAGGTCATCTGCAGGGTTGTGACGAGTCACAATGCATTTGTGCTGCAGGGCAAAGCACAGGAGCGGCTGACGGCTGCACTGCGGCGGTGTCCCAAATCGGCAACGGGCAACCGCAGCAAGCTGCTCAAGTACCTTGTGCCAGTACAGGTGAGCATCATCCACAAAAGGGACCTTGAGAGACCTCATGCACAGAAAGGGTGCTACGCAGTCATGCTGACATGTGCCAACATCAGATGTGGAAACAGGTTCTGTCTGATATGCAAGGACTTGAATGCCCTGAGCTGTGCCAAGCTGGCTCAAGGACATGTTTGCATAACCCCTGGCGCGTCGATGCAGCTTCTACTCGGGCGGGCGCCGGCAGCGGGGCTGCTGCAGCGGCATAAGCTGCACCAGTACGACACAATCGTGGATGCGGTCCGCACTGGCAGCATCGGCGCACTGAACCAGGCGCTCGCCGCCAACCAGCGCCGCTTCATAATGGAGGTGCGACACCAGCTCCTCCACAAACTATCTGGCCGTCCTGCGCTTCTCGCTGTCCTGTTGCAACGCTTGTAGTGCGGCGGTGACCTGCTCTCTGCTTGCTCTTGTGGACACAGCTCACATGCGGACATTGGGACGCCGTAGATCGCTCGGGTAGAAATCTGAGTGCCTAGCCTCCAACCTTCGAGGCCGCTCTCGAGGCAGTCACTGTCTGCTTCTGGAGCAGCTTGTATACTCTATGCAGCTTGCCAACCCTGCCGTTTGTACTGTGCCACAGGGCATCTACCTGCTGCTGGAGAAGCTGAAGTTCCCGGTCTACCGACGGCTGTTCAAGCGCGTGCAGCTGTTGCATGCCGAGGCCGCCCCCACGAAGGCGGCGCAGCTTCCTCTAAGTGCGGCACTGGCGCCCTACCCACTTTCCAAGTCGTACTCGGCAGTCCTAATGGGTGCCAAGTCCACTCTGCGTCCGGCTGCTGTCACACAGCATGCAGCGCCTCCCGGCTGCAGTGCAACCTGTATCGAGATGAGCTCATCTCTATGATCACCGCCACCAAAGTCAGGCGTCTTGTAGTCTCTGGCCTGCTCGAGGCGCCATTGCTTTTGGCTGCAGGCCTGTTCCAGAAGGCGCTGGCGTGGCAGGGGGTGGACATGGACATGGACGAGGTGGAGTGCGTTGCCGCCAACCTCATCTACAAAAAGTTCGTCAAGGGCTACATCTCCCACAAGAGCCAGGTCCGCTGCTCTGTTGCTCGTCAGGCAGGCTGCGGTTTGATGCGAGATGCAGGAGTGCAGTCTGGTCCGCGCATTCTGCACTCTTGCCGTGTTTGTCGGTGCCGCGTATTTACAGATCCTGACGCTGCGATGCAACTGTCGCAGGTCGTCGTGCTCAGCAAGGTCGCGCCGTTCCCACCGCTGAAGGACATCGAGATGCCGTGATTGCCGCCATGGCATTAGCCGCAACTATATTGAGCCAACTCCATGCTTGGGGACTACCGTAGAGCATGGCAGGGGCTGAGGACATCAACCGTGGTTTCAAGTTGTACCGGTTTGCAGCAGATCATGATATGCTCCAACGGAGGCACCTACCTACCTATGGTGCATACGTAGATCACTCGATCAACAAAGTTCATGTTCCAACCTACAAACCACCGTTTTCAATCAAGCAGTTTCAAATGTGACGGCAGTATCTCACAAAGGACAGCTGCGCGCAAAGCCGCAGAGGTACGCCGCAGCATTTACTTCTGCAGCGACCACAAGCCATCGAAATACTCGTCGAAAATGAGTTCTGCACAGCTCTTTCCAGCCAGAGCGCGTTTCCTGCAAGGCCGCAGGTGGAACGGATGAGTGTGCAGCGCTGCTGTCTTGCCGCTACGGCGCTCATTTCACAAACAATTGCTCAGACGCATGCGCAGTTGACCAAGTCCTCAGACAAGGACAGTGCAGGGGACATCGGAGAGAGACAATGGAGGCTTACTTGAAGGCGCGCAAGTGACGCTTCGCCTGTGCGCTCAGCGGCGCCTGCTTCAGGCTCAGCATTGCGTCCGTCAGGTAGCCGAGCCACACGGCGTTGGTCGCTGGCGTGTGCGCCGCCCAGTCGCCCTTCGTCAGCTTCTGCATGCGCCTGTAGGTGTCCGCCTGCGCAGCAGAATTTCTTCAAAAGTCAGAAATGAGGGACGCACGCCTTGCCGTGCGGGCTGCCGTGCCGCATGAGGCATTATGGGGCCGTTGTCAGGGCAGCAGCGTGCTATCACAGCGTGCTGTCGCAGCTGCTCAGGTGTCTCGGCTGTCACTGGAGGAGCCAGGAGCTGCAGGTCGAACAAAGGAGCTGCAGGCCGAACAAACCCGGAACGCAGAACATCACGGTGGCACCCTGATATGACTGGGCGGCACCCTGATATGATTGGGCGGCACCTGGCAGTCGCCCTTAGGGCCGGCAAACAGCTCCGGGTCGGCGGACAGGTCGCAGAAAGCAACGGCGGCGCCCGGCATCGTCAGCCGCGACAGCGTGAAGTCAATCAGCGTCACCGCCAGGCCGCCTGTCTTGGCCTTCGTGTCCACGCCCCTGCAGCGCATGGCAACTCGCTTTCGGAGTTGCATGATCACATCCCCAAACCTGTCAGGCCTTGCATGTTTTGCAGTTGCATCAGCGATTGCGGCACCCCAAGCTGACAGAATGTGTTTCATGCAGGGCGTGCAATCTGGCCAGAACGGGGCGATCCACCGTGTACAGACACGGGATCGCGTCGCACCGGAAGCGGTAGGAGGCGGTGGCGGGCGCGCCGCGCCGGATGAGCAGGTTGCCCCAGTGCAGGTCGCGGTGCTCAAATTGGCAGGCCTCCTCCGCCACACCCACCGCCAGCGCCACCTGCAATAGTTCAACGATTGTATTGGTTTTTCGGGGCGTGCGACTGTGTGGACAAGCGAGGAGAGGAAAGGAATTTCCTTTCCCCTCACCATTGTTCGCCCAATGCAGATTGCGGTACTCGAGCTGGCAGGGCGCCATGCCGCGCACGCCGTCAGTGCCACCAGCGACAAAAGATGCACATGTCACGGAAGGAAATGGATGCGGTGCTGTGAGGTGCAGGGATGCTCTGGCCTTGCTGATCAGGGCATTTCGCAGATAGCGCGCATGAACATGCGTGCCCACATCAACATGAGCAGGGGCGCCGCACCTGCAGCAGGATGCTCTTGGCTTCGTCCAGCGAGCGCAGCTCAAAGTGCTCCAGGTCCACTCCGCCGTCCGCCACCACAAAAACCACGTACAGCTGCGTTGTGAAAGTAGAATCCGAGATTCAGGACGCACAGCTCGTGCCGGCTGAGCGCGAGAGAAATTATGTCGAGAGGAAGCTCGTGAAAGTCGATCTTGTGGGCCTGTGCACTGATGCCACTGGCACATCTCACAGATCAATCACATTCCGAAACACGGTGCTAGGCATGGCTGACAGTCAACCCAGACGCCTACTGCGGCGTGATCATCGATAGACAGCAACACTGGCATGCGTGGCAGGGCGAAGCCGTCAGGCCAAACGCTGTGTAGCATGACTGTGTCAAGTGCCCATGGCGCTTGCCCATTCTGAAAGGGCTGTATTGAAACTGCACCTGGTCGTCGGGGAAGGCATCAGGGGCATCGTTCTCGGAGCCGTGGCGCGCGTCCCAGGCGTGCCACTCGGCCACCAGCGCCGGCGCGTATCGCCCCCGGCAAACGCCCACGCCGTGCATCTCCACAAAGGCCGCCGTCGCGTTGGCCGCCGGCGGCGCGCCTGCGTATGAATGGCGCCAGATGTGGGCGGGATTGTGGATGTTATGGCACTTCCTCCAAAACGAGGCGATCTCTGGCTGACGGAATCAGTCCAACTGTGAATCGGCGGGCTGCACGCTGCTGTGTCATCGGCAAGAGCAGTCAGTTGGTGTTCACCGCTTCACACGAGCCCAACGTGGCTGAAAGAGAGAAATGAAAGGCCACTGCATTTGCTGCACAGCTGTCTGGCGACGCCGAGTCTGACAGCACACACCTGGATCGCCACGCAGGCGAGACAGCTGGATAGCGATGTCCACCTCCGCCACGATGTCAGACGCCCGCTTCTGCACCTCCCCATTGACCAGCAGCTCCCCGTCCAGGGGCACGATCTTGAACACCACGCCCTCCGCCTGTGTGGCGCACAATGACGGGGCTCGCCCAGCTTGAGCATAAGACACATGCGGCAAGCTGCAGCAAGCTGCAGCAAAGAACCGCCACCACATAGCTACCGCAGTGTCGCACGGAGGAAACATTTCCTGGCGCTCAGTATAATCGTCTAGCATAAGTGAGCAGCGGATGTGGCGAGGCCATGCAGCCAAGCCTGCCCCCACCTTGAAGGCCTCGCCAAAGGTGCCTTCGCCGACTTTACCAATTGACTCCAGGTCCACATGCTCTGCAACGCATGGTTCATGAACATCAGAGTGTCAGAGTGGCAGTGCGGCAAGGAAACCTAGCGCGGATAACTCATTGCAGCCAGATGTCAGAAAGAGGCACGAAGACAAGCAGGCAGATATGTGTCGAAGGCGGTCAGCAGCCGTCATGTGCTGCAATGCACTCTATCGCAATGGCAAATGCAAAAGCGTCACTACATGATTCAAGCTGGAAGGTCACGCTGAAAGTTCGTCAAGCCGTCGTCTGTGACAGCGCTCCGCACCTGAGAGCAGCTGGGTCATGGACGGCAGCGCCTGCACGTCCCTCGGCTGCCCGCATAGCCGTAGCAGCTGCTCCAGGGGGGCGGCCGCCTGCGCTGCCTCCTGCCCTTCCTCCTCCGCCACCAGGCTGACTCTCGCCAGCTGAGCTGCCGCCGCCTCGATCGCTGCGTCCTGCAGGAGGACTGCCGCCACGCCCGCTGCTGCGCCCTGCGCATCCGCAACTGCTGCCCCTGCCGACGTCGATGCCGCAACGCCTAGGGTGGGGCCTGAAGCGTCTGCCACTGTCTTTGCCACAGACAGTGGCAGACCCGTCGCCGCTGCCGCTGCTGGTGGCTCAGCGTCCGGCTGCAAAAGTCCCTGGGAAGACGTGTTGCTGGCAGTCCGGCTGAGCGCCGACGGCGACTCCGGGCTGGCATACAAGTCCTCGTCTGCTGCCCGTAGGTCTGCCCGCGACGCCGGCAGCGGGCTGATAAATACCTCCCCTGCCTCTGCATTGCTGTCTGCGCCCGTCGACGCTGGCTGCGTCGCGCCAACTGCCGCGGCCGCGGCAACATCGTCTGCGGGGCCGCCTGTGCTGGGAGTGCCGAGGCCTGACTGCGCCTCTGGGCTTTCCACAATCGGCGACACAGCTGCGGAGGCAGAACATGACCGCTTTCCGCCCGTAGTCGTGTGAACCACGAGTGTCGCTCTTGTCTGGACCAGGCTTTGAGACTCATGCACATGCATGCAAAACTGTTACCTGCAGCATGCCGGACGGTGGCCTGCTGCCCCAGGGCAGCATCTTCTGCGCGGGCTCGCACCTCTGCGCCAGTGCCGGAGCTCCTGTGAGCGCAGTCAACACGTCAGCGCATGCTGACTGCCGGGAGGCCAACCGCTCCAGGAAAGAGAGGGACAGCTCTCAACATCACGACAGGAAGTTCGAATTCCTACATTGCAGCCAGCCACGTGACTGAACACACAACAAATCACCTGAAGCCGAAACGCTGCAGAGCGCTGGTGAAGCCCAGCGACAGGCGCGACAGTCCCGCCTCGATGCTCATCCGGTCGCTGAAGCTGCTGCGCGCAGCCGGAGCCGGCTGCCCTGCCGCCGCGGCCGAACACGGCTCGCCCTCTGCGGCGTCGGGCGCTGCACTGAGCGTTGTCCCTGTGCCAGCTGTGCCGTACCTGTAGGATGCGGCACAAGTGGCCTGAAGGGCAGCAATGCGAAAGAAAGCAACAGGGATTCTATTCATATGACCTGGCAATCTTCGTCTGTCTCTGCTCAAACCGCATCAACAGCTGCCAGCGTGTTGCAGGTAGCCGGTCACCATGCAGCCGCGCTGTGCAAGCGGTGCAGGCCATGTGTCCATACGCGGGTAACACGCAGGCACAACGGCACCTGTGCGGCGGCGGCGGGTGCGACACCATGGACGAGCGTCGGCGCGACAGCCCAAAGGATATGCCGCTGTGCCGCGCTCGGCCCGCCAGCGATGACAGCTCGGCGGCTGCCGGGCTGCCTGGCTTGCCTGCGGTGTGAGAAGGTGCCTGAATTCGAAAGTCGGGTCCAAACCTTGAAAGCGGCGAATTGCTCCTTGCCGCACACAATGGTTGGTGGGTCCTGCACAGCATGCCTGGCACAGGAGCGCCTCCATGTGCAATCCGTATGCCAGCCATGCTGGCAACTTGAGAAGTCAGTAAGGAGGCACCAGGGCTGCTGGCAGGCGCGTCTTGCACCGCTGCCGCAGCGGCGAGCCGGTCGATGAGCGGCTGCCCACCGGCAGGCGGCAAGGCGGCCTCCGCCGTCGGTGGTGATGCCTGACGGCGCACCGGCGCCGCCGGCGATGGCGTTTCCACAGCCAGATCGAAGGCATCGACCTGGCAACGAGGGCACTGAATTCTGCGGTGCCCCCCTAGTTGGCCTTTCAAGAGTGCCACTTTGTCCTTTCCATTGATCAGTGCCCTTGAGACATTCAGACACCAGGCTGAGACCAGACACATGCCAACACTAACCTCCTGGAAGTGGGCGCGCATGGCAGCGAGGAAGTGCGCGCCGGCGTCCGCCTCGTGCTGCTTTGCAGACGGCGCCACCTTGCGCGGATACCGACGCCCACCCACATCTGGCTGGCGTGCAGCTTGTGACGGCGGTGGACTGTTGGCGGCTTTGTCGGTTGTGGCGCTCGGTGCATCGCTCTCTGCATTGACGGCGGGCAATGCTGCCCTCACGCCGGCTCCTGCCTGCTTCGATGCGGACTTGCCAATTCCCTTGCCCTTGCGGCCTGACGGCTTTTCTGCTGCGGCAGCTTGGTCGGCTGCTGGCTTCAACGCCCAGTCCGTTGCTTGCAGCACTCCCTGCAGCAGTGCAGCAGGCCTTTGTTATGCACCGCCGCCCATTCCGTCGCAGCCTGGTGAAGCAGCACTGTAGTGCAGCATCCGAAGGTGCGGGATTTGGAAACCTCCGGTGTCAGATTCTCTCACACACCGTGCATCCCGCCTGATCGAGGCGCTTCTTGCGGGCGAAGGTGGCCAGCGTTTCAGGACGGTGCTTGAACACCTCCGTCGTCCCAGCGGCAACGCTCTGCCCCTCGGCTTCAGGCACCGCGTTCGTGACATCACTGAGCGCTGCCTTCTTTGTTACTGGCGACATGGCTGGCTGCGCTCTACACTGTGTGCGAGGTCCCGCGATGCCCGGAAATCACCCTTCGACAAGCCACCCTCGCGCAGAGCCCGCTTGCCAGTACAGTTCAATACTGCGCACTATGCATGATGAGTGCTGCAACGCCGCAATGAGGAGGTAGAAGACAGCAAGACACAGGCACACAGCGCTCCATAAGTCCAGATGATCAGCTGTCGTGCGAGGTCTTGCACCGGGAATCATGTCGAAATATTCAGATATGTTGTGAGTCCCGTCGATGCAAACTTGAAACGCCAGCTCATCATGCTGGGCAAAGTTGCACGTGTAAAGTTGCAAAGTTGCACGTGTAGTCGTCTGCACGACTGCCAGAAAGCTGGAAAATATCCGGGTTGCTGCATCGAACGATCGTTGTTTGTTGTTGCTGCCGTTGAATCCAGGAGCTGCCGGGTCGTCATACAGTCCCAAGTGCATCGCGGTTGCAGAAGAGCAGGTGTTGAAGGTCGGAACCACAATACTGTGTAGAACTGGACGCGATCCATTTGCGGAGCTTCCGATGCCGGCTTCAGAGGGGCAGGTCAGTCTCGTCGTCTGGAACAGCAGCGGCAATCTATCGCAGCAGAGCGCTTTGGGCAAGCATCCTACGCACTGCCACGCCGCTGACCTGCTGTTCTGTCTCGCAGAGCCAGCAAGAACGAGCTCCGGACATACTCGAACTGCATGTTATCGAGGGTGCGGCAAGCGGACAAGCACTGCCCAAGCCGGCGCGCTTCCAGACGACGCTCACAGTTGGCCGCACCAAGGTGTCGACTCTATGCCTTATGCTTTCGTGCATTCCGTTGCGACAGTCTCCAGTGACGGGGCCACACGTGCTGTCGAAGCGGGAATAAGGGCACACCGGACATGCAGCACGCACGTCAGTCTGTTGCCGTCCAGCGCTCTTTCTCACGGCATTCCATGCAGTGAACCAACCTTGCCGCTCTGTAGCAGCAATGTACTCCTTGAATCCACACAGAACATTTCGGTCGAGTTTTTTGGGCAGTGCGCCGGGTTGCACATTGCTGCGCCTGCGCACTGCACACAGGGACCTCTGGAATCCTCCGCTGCACACCCCTCTCCTGAGAACCCTGCAACCGGCTGCGCAGGCGAGCAAGGTGCACATCAAGGGCGACCAGTCCGTGTCGGAGCGCCATGGGGTGATCGCCTGGACGGCGGACGGCTGGACTCTGTCCGACAGCGGCAGCTCCAATGGGACCTGGGTCAACGGGGAGCGCCTGGAGCCAAACGGTGGGTCTGCACAGTGCACACATGTAGTTCTAGATCTGAACAGGTGCATGTCAGGTTCCAATCATGTGGACCACGGGCAGTCTGGCAGAAGGCCGATGCTGCAGACAGGCTGGACCTACGGCGACCAGGGAGGCGTGGTGAAGGGGTGTGCAGAAGGATCGCCACAAGGTCATGCTTGGTGATTCTGTCAAAGCCGCTGAGATGGTTGTCGGGCTGTGAGCCTGCAGTCAGCTTTTCTGCAGTCTGGCCCGCCGGATGGTCAGCCGCTGCGCTGCACATTTTTCACTTGCACCTTTTCATCTGCAGGCCCAGGGAAGCAGCTGAAGGATGGCGATATCGTGCAGGTCGGCTCAGAGACCAAGATGCGGGTCGAGGTGCGAGATCCCACAATTCCCAAACTGTGCTGCAGCTGAGAAGCAGTGCAGGATTGGCTGCAATCTCACACGAGAGCTCCGACCACAATGGCCCGCTGCCGTGCCGCATCCGCCTCCTGGACCAGGCATTTCTCAGCCCGCGCTGCCAGGTATTGCAAGCAAGAATGCGACATCTTTGTCTTCGATCGGTGACATTAATGACGCAGCTGGCGCCGCATGCGGACGAGGACATCACAGTGGAGCAGTACTTCGAGGCGGAATGTCACCGCCTCATCCAGCGCATCAAGGTGCTCGGCCACCTTGCCCTACCTCATCATCGACCTGTCTGCGATGTCGCTTTTGCTGCTCTCATGGCAGTCATGGAAATTATGCCTGCGCGCTGCATTACTAGGTATCTCTCTATGCACATGTGAATGGCTGTAGCATATCTATCTGTAGCATATCTAATTGAAGTGCGCTCAACATGCCTGTGCAACCCATCCCAGGGTTGTGTGTCACGGCCATGCAGGGCCGATACGAGCAGCACGCCAATCAGCTCATGTCGGACTGGCTGGTGCAGAAGCAGCAGCTGCAGGAGATGGCGGCCTGAGAATGGCTGCATGAGCGCCGTTGCAGGCACGCATTGTTCCAGCAGCGTTTTGTCACCCTCAAAAGGCTGCCTCAAAGGGAATGCTCGGCTGAAGAGCACTGACATAAAGTGCAGCAATCCACCGAAGCACAATTATCTCGGGGTAGGTTTCTTGTTTGAATTTCAGATGTTCGTACAGCCCTTGCGAGCAGCAGGAATGCGCCGCACATGGCAATGACCAATCCGGGTCGATGCCTGAATTTCTTGACCATCGCAACCAGCGGTTGCTTGTCATAACCCTTGAAAGGTAGAACGTCACTGAACCCAATTCATTTGAGACACCGAACTAGCCTTCACAATGACAGCATGCTCATGAAGGACTGCAATGCTGCCATAAATGCAGAAAATAAACGCCAAGGTCCTGTCGTACCCACAACAGTCCGCCATGGCTGCACCAAGTGCAAACGTGTGCATCAAGTCGCTATGAACAGTCTCGCCGTCTGATGGGTCGCTTGGCTGCACTCCCTATAGGCACTTTGTCCGTGAAAGTGGCCTGCTGATGCCTGTCTCGACTGTCTGCTGCTGCCTTGTCCGTCTCCCTTGCAAGGAGGGGCGCCGCCAACGACCGGCGGGACTGTTCCATCGCACCCAAGCGTCCCTCACACCATGCCATCAGGCTGTGGCGTCAGCAGACCCTCAGCACGACCACAGCCGCCACCGCACCCACACATTACGTGCTGGGCTGCGCCCCGGCGTTTGGTCGGCCTGACGAAAGCGACAGCATTGGCCGCCGCCGTGTGCCGGCATCCACTCAGGTCTGATCAGTAGTAGTCCCACGCGCCCGCGCTGCTGTAGGCCCCCCCATAGTACTCCTCGCCCTCCTCGTCCGACCCCCACGTGTACTGCGGCTGCTGGCGCGGCGGCGGCCGTCCGTAGAAGCTGCTGTAGCCGCCGCTGCCGGCGGGGCGCCGGTAGTAGGCGCCGCTGCCGTGGGGCCCGTACTGCCTGCACGGGGCCGCGACCAAATAGGGTTTAGCAAAGGCAGATGCGAGATGAAGCCTACAATTCGGCTCAGATGTCATGGAGGGGCGGCGGGTCACAACATTTCGGTGCGGGCTTGGGTGACTGCACGAGTTGGCCGCCTGTCCAGCCCTGCCATGCGGGGGACCGGCAACGTGCGCAGGATGATCGAGTTTGAGGTGCAGAGTAGGAGTCGGCAGCGGCGCACTGCTGGTAGGCGCTGCCGGACCGGGTGTAGGCGCTGTTCGGGAAGCCGCTGCGTCGCGAGGACGTGCCGCTCGTGCGCCCGTTGGCAGCGGTTCGCAGGTTGTGCACCGCATCGTACTGCACGCACAGGCGGGCGTATTATGAGTCAGGGCACAGCAGCAATAGGAGCTGCAGGGGGAGGCTTTTCAAGTAAGAATATCGGCTCGTGCCTGGCTGTCCAGAGCACGAGCAGTGGCGAATGAGGCGCATCCACAGAATGGAGGCTCTTTCTCAAGTCGGCTGCTGGCATGCGTATAGGACTGACAAACACGTGCAACAGAGCCAACAACAGAAAGTTGGCTCCTGAAACAGCTGCCCGTTTGGGAGCAGGGATCCACATGCCTGCTGTGCATGCCAGTATTGTGGCGCAGGCACAGATTTCGAGGACGGCAAAGTCTGCCGAGTGCATGCAGTGTGGGCTCCAGTGGCAGAGTCAGTGGGAGGAGGCAGTCCGGAGGTCACACCTCTTGCCGGCGCACAGGGTCCGACAGCACCGAGTTGGCTTCGCTAACGAGCGCAAACAGCCTGTTGGCCTGCTCCAACACCGCCGCCTGTGGTAGCGACACTGTGAGCTCAATACAGGAGCACGACTCATTCGTGTCAGAGAGCCATCGGTGGATGTGCTGTGTGCTTGCATTGGTGCAATGCAGCTGGTGAGAAGCTGCTGTGGCTATGATGATGACAGAGTACTGTTGGGCACACGCTGACCATATTGCTGATGACTGAAGGCGTTTTGGAGAGCACTGGGCGTTGCACCTCGATGGCAGGGGCGTCGCCGATGAGGCGGGCGCCCGGCAGCAGCCCGCTGCTGAAGCGGCAGGCAGCCGCCGCCTTGTCCGGATGCATGCGCAGCGCAAACTTCTTGTACGCCTTGCGCACCTGCAGCAACAGCAAGTAGTCGTCATGTATTGCACACGAACCAGCAAAAGCCAGCACAAATGCCAGCCTTTTCGACGGTGCAACTGTCTCTTCACATCCTCTCCAGCCAGGATCTACAAGGCAAAGGCAACAAGCCGTGCGATGCCGCCACAAGTGCCCGCGACCTGGATTGCTCATTATGTTGGCTTGGTAGCTGTAAGAAGAATTGCGGGCGTACGTCGTCTGCGGTCGCGCTCCGCTGCAGGCCCAGCAGCCGGTAGTGGTCCGGCCGCGGCGGGGCGGCCGCTGCAGCGCGCCCCGCCCGCAGCCGCGCCGCCAGCTGCCCGCGCTCGGCGCCGCTCAGGGTTTTGGACAGTCCCTCCAGGGCCTCCAGCGCCTCGACGGCCGCCGCGGGGCGGCCCACCTCCAGCCACAGTGTCGCCAGCCTCGACAGCGCCTGTGAAAACAAGTTTGTGATGCTGAGCCACTCGCATTTACGGCTGCTGAACGGAGTTGCCCGCCTCAAAGAAAGGACCTCAAGACAGGAGCGACACCCTGTGCTGATTCACGACCCAGGGCGGCGTCCCTAAGAGGGTCCCCTGAGACATAGGTGGGATTAGTAGCATGGTCACAGCCGCAGCCAAACTTCCAACAGCCTCCAGGATGACAGATTCCTGCATCACCTGAGCTGATCCGGGGACTTTCAGGCCGCAAAGCAACAAACAGGACACAGAAAGCATATTACCTTGGCGTAGGAGGGGTCCAGGGCGCGGGCGCGGCCGCAGTCTGCGATGCCCTCCGCCAGCGCGCCCGCACCCTGGTGCGCCGCGCCGCGGTTGGCGTGCAGCACCGCCGCGCCGCCCGGTAGCGGCGGCCGCGGCATGCCAAGCGCCGCAGTGTAGTGCCGCACCGCCGCCGCATGGTCGCCTGCCTTGATGGCGCTGCAGCAGCAGAAGCACAGACGAGTGACCTGTGCGGAACTTGTGCGGAACTTGTGCGCAGCTGAAGGCGGCAAAGTGGATCCGCTGACGCTGCGTGAGTCCTGTGCCAGTTGGTCAACAAGCGAGTAGCAGCAGGCAGGATCAGAGGCACACGTGTTGCCAAGGTCCTTGAGGCGGGCCCTCTGGTGCGCATCCGCGAGCACGCCCCCGGCTTCCGCCTCGCTGGGCAGCCGCAGCAACAGTGCGTCGGGGCTGGCGCCCGCCGGTGGCGCCGCCATGTGCCGGAGCGCCGCGGGCGACTGCAGCGCCGATTCCGCCTGGTGCAGGAACGAAACAAGGTCAGATTTCTGTCTGCAAGGCGCTATCCTCCGCTTGCTGCAACAGAGCTGACATGAAGGGCGGCTGCAATGCAGCTGAGTCTGCTCTGCCTCCAATTGCTGTCGGTTAGTAGCGCCGCTTTGCTTGCCGGCTGTAGAAGCTTGCACATCACAGGTTCGTCCCGTGGATGCCTGCTTGTGTATGCGGATCTCTGCATAGCTCTCAGACGACAGGGCTCTCACCTCGGACAGGCTGCCGGCGAGCAGCGCGGCCTGCGCCTGCGTCCACCACAGCCAGGCGTCCGTCGCCGCCAGTGCCGCCTGCGGGCCACGCTGCCAACTGGCCGCCGCCAGCGCCTCCTCCCGCCTGCAGGCGACGGTCGAATTGTTTGCCTTTCTTTGTTTGCCTTTCTCACCTTCGTTGCAGCAGGTGGCCCCAGACTTCCCAGGTGGCTGCCCCCAGCGTCTACTTATCGCTGCGGGGGGCCCAAAGTGGCATGGCTGCACACATGCATGGCACAGGGCAGCAACGAGCCATGGCGATGCAATCGCATGGCGGCCGACCCCGAGGCAGAGGCACAAAGTACTGAGCGCACCGGCCGAGGCGCAGCAGGGCGTGGGCGCGCAGCGAGAAGGCGGGCGGCGCCGCGGCGAGCGACGGCAGCAGCTTGTCGAGTTCCGCCAGCGCCACCTTCAGCGCCTCCGCCCCTGTGGCGCCCTCCAGAATCTGCGCCTCCACCTGCTCAGCAGACGCGGATATTCGTCAGGGTTGTATCGAAACCGGATTGCGGTGCTGGACGAGTGGCGAAACTCCGAGCTGCTGACCGGTGGTCTGCCCCGGTGCGCTGCCAGACTTGCCGCTGCAAGGCGTGAAGGCCTCCAGCTACGCGAGCTGCCTGCCTGAGTGCTTGCAACAGCGCTCGCCCCGCAAGCCCGGCTTGCTGAAGATGCATGCCTCCCTGTACGTGACTCTCCAGCAGACGACTGCCGAACTGCCCAAGAGCGCCTTTGCTGGATCGAGCTGCCAGGAGAAGCAGATGACAACAAACCATGGCAAGGCGCACCCTGGAAAAGTCCTTCTGCAGCTGCGCCACCTCCGCAAGCTTGTCTGCCAGCTCCTTAGCGGCGGCAGTGCCTACGGCGGCGGACTCGGACGCGCGCAGCATCGCCGCCGCGGCGCCAAAGTCGCCCAGCCGCAAGTGGCAGGTCGCCCCGCGCACCGCCGCACGGGTGTACGCTGCATTTGCCTGTGAACACGGTCGCGGGTCATCAATACAAATTTGAATGCATTTTGCATCTCCAACACCAGAAGACCCCGATGCCATGGCCTGCGGAAGCGACCCCTCCCCTCGCATTCTTGCGCTGCCGTATGGAGCAGGAGCCCGCAAGCGCACTTGGCAGCAGCATGCAGCATGGGAGGGCCCATACAACACCAGTGGCTCGACCCTGCCAGTGCGCGGTTCCGCCGCCCTCCCAGCTGACATCAGATGGTGCAACTCCTCATCCCTCAATATGCAGGGCCTGGAGCATACTTCAGCATACTTCAGCACGGAAGAGGCTGCTCGCCTGCAGTGCCTTGCGGCAGTCGTCCAGGCTGTCGAGGGGGGCGCCCTGCATGAGACGTGCCGCCGCGCGGTTGCTGTACAGCTTGGCCAGCGTGGCGGCGCCCGTCGGCAGGCCCTCCAGCAGCAGGATCGCCTGCCCGACAGCCACAGCCCCTCAATTAACACCAGGAGGTGTTCGCTGAGCAATGATCATTGCAAAACAGGCATGCAGCAAAGAGGCATGCGGGGCAGATGTGGTCTTGACCCTTTCGAACATCGAGCTACAGGAGATGTGAACCACAGGCACCGCACCTGGCTGTAGGCGGCCTCCGCGGCCGGGTACTGCCCCACATTGAAATCGGCATTGCCGCGCTGCATCGCCGCATCCGCCCCCGAGGTCAGCGTGTCTGCTGCAGCGCCGCGCCCCGCGGACTCCGCCTTCCCTTCTGCATCGGGCGCCGCCGGCTGCGCCGGCGCAGGGGCCGCAGGTGCGCCGCTGCGGGCGCGCCCGCCGCGTCGCGCAGAGCGTGCTCGCAGGGCCGGCGCCGGCCCCTGCCCCGGGACTGCAACAACAGCGGGCGCCGTGCGGCGGGGCGTCGGCGCCGCCGCCTGCGGGCTGAGCGCCGGTCTCGGCTGATCCTCCGGCGAGACCGCCGAGCCGAAGCTGAACGGCAGCGGGCCTGCGGCAGCGGGGTCACTCGCACGGGTCCCAGCTGGCGCCTGCTGACCATGGGCGAAGCCATCGGAACCCGCTGGCCGTGCAGAGGGGCCAGAATACTGCTGCGGCTGACACGGCTCGGCAGCGGCTGCGGTGACGTGATCTGCCGGCTGCGGGACTTCGACATCGAAGTGCAGGCCGAAGCGGCGGGTGCCGAGTCCCGCTGCCGGCGCGCCACCCCGCCGGCGAGCCGCCGCGCGGGCACGCTGTGCTGGCGCCTTGGGCGCCGCTGCCGGCTGGGAGTTAAATACAGGGGCAGCGGCACTGCCTCCGCCGCCGCCGCTGCTGGCGCTCCCGCACTCTGCTGCAAACGTGAAGCCAAACTTCTGCGGGCTGGTGGGCGGCTGCTGTGCGCGCGGCTGCGGCGCCGTCGGCGTGCTGGGCGCTGTGCTCATACCACCAACACCGCGAAACGCGAACGGCGCCGGCGCTGGTGGACTTGCCGGCGCCATCTGCTTTGGGTACTGCTGCGTCGGTGCGGCGGCGGCCGGCACCGTCGGCGGCGGCTGAGTGGGGCTGGGCGGCGGCGGCGCCGGCCCCGCAGACGACGGCCGCCGCGGCGTCGCCGGATGGGCTGCTCTCGCAGCAACCGAGGCCCGCAGCTTGGGGCGCGATGCCTTTGGGGGGCTCATCGGCGACATCGGCGCCGCTGGCGCCGCTGGCTGCCGCGAATGCGGTGCGCTGCTGCCTGCCCAAGAGGCGGCGCCGCCACGAGCGCCGGAAGCCGCCAAAGGCGAGGTCGAAAACAGCGGCTGTGGTGGCGCTACCGCACTGTGAGGCTTCGCAGCACGAGTCGTGGGCGGGCATGGCGAGCAGTCCATTGGGGAGAAGCCACCCAGCGGCGTGGCTGCGCCGCCATCCGGGTGCCCAAAGACGGCCGGCGTTGTGGCCGGCGTAGCGGCCGGCGAGGCGGCTGCCTTTGCCGCTGGCCGCCGCCCCGGCCGACGGGCGGTCCCCTGTGCCTGCAGTGTGTGCATGGCCGCCGCTGCGCCGGCTGTGAAGGTGGGCTTCTGGACGCCGCCTGCGAAGTGAAGCAGTGGACCAGGTGAGCATGCATAGCGAGACGTGCCTGGACATGTTTGGAACGCAGGAAACTGACTTGTTCCAGGTTCCGTTCTGATGGCAGACAGCTCTGCAGAGTGCTGTAAACCACACAAACTTGCCTGCAGGGCTGCTGGAAAAGACGAAGCTGCCGTGCGTCGCACGCTGACGCGGTTTCAGACGGGATGCGGCTGGCGAGTCGGCCGTCGGCTGCTGTGCGATCTCCGGTTGTGCCTGCCAGGCTGCTGCAGCTGCTGTGGGCGCCTGGGTCGGGGGCAGCGGCTCAGCTGCCAGCGCGGCATCCGGCTGCATTGGGCGTTCTGCATGAGCAGGCGGCATCGAATCCACTGCCACTGCCGGCTGCGCCGCTGCTGGCTGCTGTGACATCGGTCCAGGTGATCTGACTGGCTGCGGCTCTGGCTGGTGCCGCTGCGGCAGCTGCTGGACAGTTGGTGCTGACGCCTGGCTTTGCGGAGCCTGCTCAGCCGCCGACTCCGCCGCCGTCGAAGCTGCTGCTGCTCCGCTGCCGCCGCCAATGGCGCCGGCGTGCGGATCGACGGCGCGAGCGCCGCTTGCATTCTCTGCCGGCCGAAGGCCTGGCTGTACAACAGCATCGCTGCCGTCGCTCTGCCGCAGCTGGGTTCCCGCAAAGCGGCGGGCCACATTCTCGCTGGCGCCGCGTTCTTCTGCGCCGCCACTGCCGTTCATCTGCACCGTCGAGGCGAAACGGCTGTGCAGATGCGCCGCGCTGTCCGTGACATGCACGGCATCGTCGAAGCGGCTGGAGAGGCCGTTGACGCTGACACGCGGGTCGGCCGGCAGCGGGATGCGTGCTTCGGCCGCGGCAGTGGCTGCTGCTGGCGTACGAATGCCGCAATCATCTGGCAGGGGGATGCGGGCAGCGGCTGCAGCCGCGGCGGCCGCAGATTTGGTGGCGCTGCCATGCGGGACGGGGCGGCAGGCGGGCGTGCCTGCCGGCGCCCGTGGCTGCGGCTGTGACTGGAAGCTGAAGTGCGGCAGCTGCCGCGGCTCCGGCGATGAGGGTGCCGCCACGCCATTTGCTGCAGCGCCGCTGTCGCCCGCGCTGTTGCTGGACACTGCCAGCGTTCTGCCACTGCCAAATAGGTCTCGCTGCGCGCGAGGCGGCTCCGCTGTTGGCGCACCAAAGCAAAAGGCAGGACCAGCCCCGCCAGGCGGCTGAGCAGCTGATGCCGCCAGCTTGGCGCCCTGCGCCTGAATGCGGCTGCTGCCGCCAAACACGATTGGCGCGGTGGTGGCTGTCTGACGCTCAGGCGTCCTGCGCAGGACAGATGAGTCTCACAAGCGGGAGAGTCCACGGTGGTTCTGGCTTGCACGTAGCTGAAGTGTCACAGTGCCATGTGGGTAGCTGTGCGAACTCCAAGGTTGCTTGCAAAGCTTCCACACTTTGCATGACAGGCATGTACATGTGATGCATGCAATGGATGTCTAGTCCAAGTGCTGCAGCTGAAGGGCTGTACTTCAGACAGGAGGCACGTCTTACACTGGAAGACAAGGAAGTCTAACAGGCCTGACCTGCCGATGTTGCTGTTGCTGGTGAAGTAGCGCGCCGGGGATTGGCGCCCCGGAGACTGCAGCTTGCCTGCCACAGAGCTCAGCTGCTGAACGTCATTTTTGCCAAATCGCATGGCGACATGAGCTGGGCCCGAGCCTCATGTACAAGCCTCAGTGCAAGGTCACTCCTGTGCAGAGCATGCAGAACAACAGTTCAGAGCCTGCGCTTGGAATTGGTGCAGAGCACTCACGGTGCCTTTAGGTTGCTTCAAATTTGCATGCAAGCTCGTGCACTTGTTTGCTGTCGTGTCCTATGCTGCGCGTCGCCAAGTGGGCATCCCGATATGTCGGAGTGGACTGCTGTGGAACAACTTGTTTTGCTTTGCAAGGCAAACAGCGAGTGACAATCTCAATAAGGAACAGCAGACTATACGCAGCACTCAGGCAGTCACGCGACTCACAGGGAACTCTTAGTCCGGCAAGTGTGTTTGAAAGGGCGGCAGCTGTCCTTGAACGAACGATCGCTCACCTCCAGGTTGCTCAGCGAGCGGACAGTAGACTTCAGGATCGAGCACAAGCATCGTCCACACTTTGCGCATGATCTGGAGTTGCTGATTTCGACAATTGCAAAGCACGCAGCTCGTGAATTGCCCTGCGCAGGGGCTAGTACTTTCGATACATGAATCGACCTAGCCTAAATCATGGTAAGTTGAATGAGCCTGATGAGTGCTGAGTGGAAGCCTCACAAGCCTCGTAGTATGCCTGTACGTGTTGGAGACAGACGGAAGGTCGGCTTTGCGACAGACATGAGGTGATTCGAGGTGTGCGCATCATTCTTTAGAACCAGGCCGCACCCTGCCGCAAGCTCGCGAACGCTGAGACAAGCGCAGCGTCAAGAGCAGCTGCCGGCATGCACAACGAATGCAGCGCAAGGAGGCTGGACAACACAACGCTGCTAACCAGCCGCTGCTCAAGCGGCGGCCTGCTCAGCGCCCGGCTGCGTCTTGATGATGTCCGAGTCACCTGCGCAACAGATCCCGCGGCGAGCATTGAGCATTTGGCGGCAGTTGGCGGCGTCAGGAGTTGGTGAGCAATCGCCTGAACATTGTAAACTGCACGAGCAGGCAGCGTCACGCATGTTCTAGCACGAAAAGCGGTATACCGGCATCGGTGATGGCCAGCACGCTGACGCGGTGCAGCTTTCCGCACGCCGTGCCCAGCTCCACGTTGTCTGCGGAAATGAGTTTGTCTTGTCAGTCAAACCAATGCTTTCGGTACCATTGATGGCAAATAGCCAAAAAAGCAGAGGCCGCTCTATCGTGCGAGTGATGCGCAGCGTCCAGGCACAGCAGGGCGGCACTCACTGCCGGTATAGTGGTGCACGCCGGTCTTCGAGAGCATGGCGTAGTACTCGATCTCGGACTTGCGGATGGGCGGGCAGTTGTTGCAGATGATGATGAGCTTGGCTGCAGGCAGGGGCAGCAGGCGCATCAGAACAGCCGCGGAGATACCCAGCAGCACACAGCAAGCTAGAACACAGGTACATGCCGCGTCCCTCCCGTTGCTGTCCTGAAAGGCGCGTGAGCATGCCGGAGTGAGCATGCAGGAGGAGGAGCAGGTGCTGCGGCACAGGTGCCACAGGCAGGACAGGCAGGCACAGGCATGTTGCTCACCCTTGCCGGAGCGCAGGCACTTGATAGACGTCTTGGTGCCCAGCGTGAACTTGCCGGACTTCATCACAAGCGCCAGGCGCGAGTTGATGTTCTCCTGCGACTTCTTCTGCGGGGCACCAAGCACAGGCCGACATTCAGCACACCCTGGCTGTGCTCACCGCGCCCCGCAAGCAGACCAGTCCAGGCTCGGCACACGTGGAACGCAGCGCGGCCTGCTCACCGACTTCTTGGCCACCATGGTTGCTGGTTGTGTGGACTGAGACCTTTAGGTTTGACCTCCTTCGTCGCCCTGCAGGAGGTTGGGGCACCGCTCAATCTTGCATAAAATGGCTTGGCCCGGACCAGTTGGCAACAGCAGGCGCGCACAAGCAGGGGAGCACCAAGCTCACCGTAAGAGCTCCAGAGGTGTGCGCTACTCAACGCACAAATACGAAAGAGGGCCGCCTGCTGCGACCTGTGCCGGACTTCGCCGCCGGGTTTTCAGGGTTTAGCGCCCAGCAACAAAGGCTGCTCAAGTGTCGCGTTTCTGCCTTTTTCCACGGCAGCAGCCTCGGAGGGAGCAGGAGGTTGCCCACCATGGTGCGCGACTGCTGCGCCTGGTGCCATGCGTCCTGCGCGCTAAGTGGCGGTGCAGCGAACATCCCCTGCTTGCCCTGCACACAGGTGCTGCTGCTGCTGATGTACTTTCCGTTTGCCGCAGGCTCCCAAGGTGCAGGCGTCCAAGGAGGCCAAGGCCGCTGCGGCCCAGGCCGCCAGCAAGGGCAAGAAGAAGGTGCAGTCGCTGGCCTGCTATTGGTTGACATCACTTTGCCTGGTCGAAGCCCTGCTGGCGACTAGCAGGAGAACATGCTAATGGGCCTGACGTGCTGCGCGCCGGTCTGCAGAAATGGTCGAAGGGCAAGATGAAGGAGAAGGTCAACAACCAGGTCCTCTTCGACAAGGTGCGTTGGGCAGGACCACGCTCCCCGCCCGCCAGCGGCCGACGCTAGCGCATACTGACCATGCTGGCGCCTGGGTCAACGGCCGCCATCGTGTGAACCCGCTGCGCGCCTCACTGCTCCAGGCTGAATCGGCGAAACAAGTCAGGGCTGAGTTCAGGAGAGGCGCCTGAGCAATGCGCGGGAAGAAGAGGGTTGCCCCAACATGATTGCAACTCATGGCATGCAGGGTTCGTACGACAAGCTCATGGCTGAGGTGCCCAAGTACAAGATGATCACTCCCTCAGTCCTGGCCGACCGGCTCAGGGTGAGTTTATCCCCTCTGCCTGCTTGCCGTGTCTCGCAAGAATCGCCCTCTTTCGCCTGCCCTGCGCATCGGTGCGTCATCCCGCAGGCGAAGCTTGCGCCAATGCAAGTGCCGACAACAAGGCGTGGCTGATGGCAGAATGTCCAATGCCTCTGCAGATCAACGGCAGCCTGGCGCGCGCGGCCATCAAGGACCTGGCGGAGAAGGGCACCATCCGGGTGGTGTCCAAGTCTGGCCACCAGCAGATATGGACCCGTGCCACCAACACTGATGCCGCCTAGAGAGCGCTGCGACCTCTTTGGTGGGGAGCAGCGCCGGCAGCATATGAACGACCGAGTCGAAGGGCATGGGGCGCCCGCGCGCAGTCGGCGCATTGCAGAGTCTGCTGGCCGCTGCACGGCAGCGCGGCAGCTGCACTGGTCAGCCTCGAAGCTGCATGCTGGCAGTCGCTGTGGAAGCGTGGCTGTGCCATGTAAGGTTGCAGACGTCGTCGTGGATTGAAGCCCTCTGTAATGTCGCAGCTACTCATCTGCCATATCTCGCCCATTCTTCTCCTTTGTCTTCTCCCCTGTCTTCTCACAGGATGAGCAAATCTCAGGCTTATTGCCTCGTGTATCTAGAGCCAGCGCAGACGCTGCTGGCATGCTGTATGTTGGATTATCGTCACGCTTTTCAGACGCGACTGGCACTGCCAGGTACAGATATCTACACTTATGCGTTTGACATCCTGCTGGATTGAAGACGCTGCACTGTGCATTCGACACTGCGAATCTCAGTCCCCGGCAGCGACACGATACTGTATAGAGAGAATCAAGTCTGCGTCTCGCTCGACTTCTTCTGCCTGCTTTTGTGCCGGGCAGGCTTCTTTGCCGCGGTGCCGCCTCCCTGCTGCTCTGGTGCTGCCTGCCTGTCACCAGGTGGCGCGTCTCCGCTCGGCAAAGTCGCGGATGTGGTCGACGGTGCAGGCGCTCGGGCGCTGCCTCGCCCCTTTGTCCGCCGGCCGCTGCCACCACCAGCAGAGTCTGCACTCGGCTGCTCTGCAGCCGATGCTGCTGGCCCGCCCGACGGAAGCGCTTGCCCTGCAGATGCGACGCCCGGCCCACCCCGCCTGTTGCGCTGTTGCCCGGCTGGTGAGCCCTGCTGCGGCGCTGCTGCTGCATCTGCAGAGGCGGTTGGCCCGCCTACAGCGCCTGCCGAGACCATTGGGGGCGCCTGTGCGGCAGCGGCGGCGGCCCGAGCCATTTTGGCTGCCGCTGCGGCGGCCTCCCGCCGGGTTGCCGTCCCCTGCTTGGCTGTTGGGCGCTGCCTCGAGCCGCCGTCCTGGCCTTCTGCGTCTGGAGCGCCCTTAGCGGCGACGGCGGCGGCGTCGTCCGCCTCCTGCTGCGGCGTACGCCTTGGCTGCCAGGCGCCGAATCCAGGTCGCATTTTCGGCTCCTTTGTGGCCGGCTCCCTGGCCTTAACCTTGTCCTGTGACATTGACATGCAGTCCTTCATTGAGTGCTTTGGTTCAGTTCCCCTGACTTTTGCGCCTTGCCAAAGCAGCTGCATGCAGCTGGTTGCAACACTGCCATCTGACATGTCTCCTATGTGGAGGGTACGGTACTGGCTGGGGAGCTGGTGTGGCATTGGCCTCACCTGGGGCTGCGCTGCGCCTCCGTTGCTGCGATTGCCGCGGCTGGTCGCAGCCGGCTGCGCCTCGCTGCTGAGGCGCAGGCTGCTCAGCGCGCGGCGGGCAGCCTCCCTGGCCGCCTGGCCCGAGTCTGCTGCGCCGCTGCTGCCGGCGCGCTGTGCCATTGCTTCCTTGCTGGCTGCCCTGGCCTCTGCCCGCGCCTCTGCTCTGGCCTCTGCCTTGCTCTGCAGTGTTGGGTCCGTGGGTGTCGCACCGTCGCCACGATGTCAAGAGGCATAACCCGCAGCACTCCCTTGTGCAGGAATTGTGCGGCATCTGTGCGGAGGGGGTTCGGCATGTTGCAACAGAATGTCCGGTGAATCTAGCACCACGGTGCACACAGTTGCTGGCTCACACAAGAGTCACCTGGCTGCTGCGCAGGGCGGCGTCGCCAGGACCCTCTGCGATGCTGGCCAGGGCGCTGCCAACGATGCCGCGGCCCCGAACCGCTGGCTTGCGTGCTGCCGCCCGCACCTTGGGCGCATATTTCTCCTGGACGAACTGCATGAGCGGCGTGACGACGCGTCCGCTGCTCTCCCCTCCGCCAGCTGCATATGTTTGGGCCGTGTGAAAATTGAAATCATTTGGCTATGTGGAAAACATAAACTCCATGGATCACTTATGCCTAATGTGCAGCGCAAAAAGTAGGAGCGTGCAGCGCAAGCTGCGCCTATTTATCAAGTGCGCATTGCCTCAGATGGCTTGTCGGTCCGCCTCACCTGCCTCCTGTTTCTGATCCAGCAGCTGCTCGGCAGTTGGCAGTGGGGCGGGCTGCTGCTCGAGCTCCTCGACGAAAGCCTTATATGCTGCATCTGCAGGGCAACAGGCGGCAACGTCTGCGTAGACCCGGAAGCGAGCGAGCATGCATCTTGCGCCAGGACACAACAGCGCCTCCTGACCTTTCTCGATGGTTCCCTCTCGTGGATCCCGCTTTACGCGGCCCTTTGGTGTTCTCTGGAATGGAGCATACTCGACGAAGCAAATCTGATGCGCGCCGCGGTTGCCTGCAAAGGTCTGGCCGTCAAAACGCGACTTGAAGGCGATCACATCTGCGGCGCTCCTGAAGTTCAGGTATGCTGTCGAGTTCCTGGTCGTCTTGAGCCTGTCGCAGTTGAAATAGCGCCGTGTTGAGCATCTTGTATTACGAACGTGGCATGCGCTGCTCGACTTGATGTTGCAGCTGCCTGCACTGCACCGCGCACGCTGCGGCACTTGCCCGTGTTTGCCCTTGGAAAAGCTGAACCAGTTGTAGCGGTCCGCAAACTCCTTGTCAAAAGCAGCCTTGCAGTCTGCCTCCTGCAGCATCGGCGGCAGTTCGCGCACAACGACCTTTGTAAACTCGCGGGTGCTCATCTTCTGTAGGTGCAACCCGATCTACACGCGCCAAGGCATGCTCTCTCAAAGCGTGGTGAACGATAAAGATTCTGCAGAAGTTGCTCAAACTGCTGGCAAGGTTCGAAAGTTCACAATGAGGCGGCAAGCCGTAAGCCGTCTCGGATGTGTGTTGGTGAGCAGCGAGGAGCTGCAAAAGTCTGAAGACGCGCTCAAGGACGCCACAATATTCGGTTGCATTCTTTCTGACCACTCATATTCTTGGGCCAGTGACAGTCCGCGAGATTAGATTCATTCGCGGACTGTCAGAGCTGGCGAGCTGGCCATTGCTTCATTCCTGTTGTGGCCGCCCCTGTATCGAGGCGAGCGCTTGCACACAAGAGCAAGTGCAGCAGCTCGTAGACTTCGATCGGATTGTACAAGCATTCTGAAACTCCTTCGGACTTGAGGGGCCGGGCCAGAGGCATGGGGCCCCCGGCTGCAAAGCGCAGCCGGCCGCCAGCTGCCAGGGGCGCTGCCAAGGGGGGTCGGGGCCAGGACAAGCGACAAAAAACGCAGGTGGCCACTATGTCTCCCTTCATGCTGCTGCAACTGCACTTCAGCACAGCTGCTGAACGGCGCACCGTGGCGCCGGCGACGGTGGTTTCCTGACGGCGACTTAATTCTGGCGAAGACGCAGCAGCACAAGCAGAAGCCGCACAGGGCGAAGCCCGTGCACCAGCCGGACCCTGAGGAGAGCTCCGACGAGGAGGTGGATGAGGAGGACCTGGAATTTGTGCGGCGACTGGGCGCGCCGGCGGCCGCGTTCCTGTCTGCTCTGGATGCCACAGAGGCCGTCAAGTGTGCCCCTTGTCTCAAGCTGGATGGTTTTGCTTCTTCATGTGAGCCGTGGCATGTCATATCATGCTCCAGTCGGGGCATCATGCATACATTAGAAGGTGGCTTGCCAGACGCGTCCGAGCGTCAGATCGCCGCAGAAAGTCAACTTCTGGACGTCATGACAGCACCCGGGACCCACAAGGACACAAAAACGCTCTTCTGACACTGACAGCCCAACCTGAGCGCAGGCCTGGGCAGCTGCCAGCAAAGCCGCTGCCGCAGCCAAAGCCAAAAGCTGCGGCGCCACAGCTGGACGCTAGGGATGAGGAGCAGGAAACCAGCTATGAGCGCAGGCTCCGCGCTAAGTGAGACCAGTTGTTCTAGTTCCTATATGCTTTTTGCTTCTCGCTTTCAGACTGTTTGGAGGTCACTGGCAGCACAATCATGCCTACTTGACCGACGTGTGGCACCGCGACGAATGCCCACAAGGCTGCAAGCTAAGCCCTTTCTGTGGGCTTAGATCGCTGACGTTTGATCACAGTGTGCAAACGCCTTCCATGTGTACCTGGCGCACACAGGCTGCCGGAACAGGAAAAGGGAGCTGTGCCACGGCTGCCCACAAAGGGGCCGGATGGTGGCCTCATGTACGAGCGCACAACAACACGGTCCGGCATCCCAGCTGCGGTGAGTTTTCCTTGCAGTTCTGTCACAATTGCCACAGAAATGCCTGTCTCCAGTGGTGCACGAGCCCTGCGCCCCTGAGGGTCTTGTGGCTGAGTAAACGCTGGTGCAGCCACAGTCGTGTCGCATGGGGCACCGACCAAAAGGCGACAAACAGCAAGTGGAGGGTTTCCTGGCAGGTCAAATTTGCGATGTTGACTCAAGCGTGGCAACTGCCCAGGTGGTCCGCGTGGAGGGCGTCATCGTCGCTGAAGCGCCGGAGGCCGACGGCAGCGAGGCGTCTGACTCCGAGGCGGAGCCGGAGCCTGCGGCCGAGCTGGCAGGTGACAGCGGAGCTGCGATAGCTGCGGGTGCGGCGACAGGCGGGGCTTCGGACGAGGAGCGGCTGCGGGACGCAGAGGCGTCAGACTCGGAGTCCGACCTGCAGGTGGGGCCGCTGCACCAGAGCTGCATGCAGCAAAGCGCCGCACTCGCATTCTGAGCGTGTCGTACAGGGCGCGTAGCACTCGCGACTCGAATGACGCAAGATGGCAGCTCCGCAGCCAGATTTCAGTTGCTTCGGCGGCGTTCGCACGACGGCGCTCGGCTCGCATCAATTGTTCAACTCGGAGGCTGCGGGGCCTGCCCAGCCAGGGCAGCCATTTCCTAAGTCGACGCCAGCAAAAGGTTCAGCGGGTTTCTCGCCATTGCTCCAGGCTAGGTGCTCTGATGAGAAGGAACACACCTTGTCATTGCCCAACGCGGGTGCAGGCGTTCCAGAACGCGGAGGAGCGGCGGGAGGAGCTGAAGCAGCAGATGGCGGTGGCGTGCAGCCAGCTGCTGCGGGCGCCAGAGGAGCACACCCGCAACCTGCGCGCTCTGCTCGCCCTGACTGTGGACGCCGACACCGAGGTGTGGTTAGCCCCGACAGCGCATCACTGCGCTGGCAGTACAAGCAGAGCGTTTCGCCAATACAGCATCAGGGCACCAGCTTGTAGGTAACAGCTGCGTCATGTGCAGACACATCATCTGCGATTCCTGCTGGTGTCGAGTCCCTGCCTGTGGTAGAACTGGTATCGACAGGCACCGTCATGGCGTGACGCCCTGCTCGTGGTGATGCAGATCGTGCGGCTGGCGATGCTGTCGCTGCTGGCGGTGTTCAAGGATGTGCTGCCGGGCTACCGCATACGGCCGCCTACAGAGAAGGAGCTGGCCATGCCTGTGTCCAAGGACGTCAAGAAGACGCGCGACTACGAGGCGTCGCTGCTGCGCATGTATCAGGTGCATTTGAATGCAGTGGCGCGCTGCTGGTGTCGGCAGAGTTGTCAAAAGGGGTCGGCGTCCCTCCGGCGTGTACCCAGGAGACAGAGACGCCTGCATGTGACGAGCTGGACGGATCTTGGGGTCAGCCATGCCTCCTGTGCATGTGGACGATCATAAACCAATTCCTGAACTTGCGCTCAAAGACCATGCTGTGTGGACAGGCATATGTGCGCCAGCTCACCGGAGCGGCGGCCAAGGCCGACCGCGGTGGAGGCGGCGGCGCGGCGGCGCTGAGCCAGGTGGCGCTGCACTGCATGCACGGGCTGCTGGCGGCGCGGCCCGACTTCAACTGCGCGTCCGACCTGCTGCAGAGCGTCGTGCCCGCCATGGCCCACAGGCAAGGGCTAGAGACTTGAGACAGACTCAAGAACCAGGCTCAGCGCTTTGCAGTTTCTGCTGCCTGCAAGTGGTCCATGTCATCGTGACATAACGGCGATCAGAGCAAGCATATCGGCGCTATTTCCTCCGGCAATGCCTTGGTGGCCTGCCGCAGGAACAAGCAGGTGGCCGCCGCTGCGTGCACGGCGGTGGCGGCGGTGGTCAAGGCGGACCGGCACGGCGACGTCATGCTGGAGGTGGTGCAGCTGGTGGCGGACCTGGTCAAGAAGCGCGACTGCCGCTGCGACCCTGAGGCGTGCGCCTTGCAACCTCACAAGTCGAAATCCATTTCCCGTGTGCCAATTCCTATCCAATTCATCAACCATGTTCTCCGAGACGCCTTCAAAGGCCCATTTGTGAGCTGCAGTGTCAGTATTTTGGCCCCCTCTACCCAGATTCCAGGAGCACGACACATTGAGGCTTGCTACGGTACCGGCGGGGAGTTCAGAGCTGACACCAAGGCCAGCCACCACTTTGCCGGTCCCAGCGCCCATGTCATAACATGTAGTTCCCACGCTGTGCAGGTGCTGACGTGCCTGTACGGCATGGACATCCGCGACGCGGAGATGCCGACCTTCGACAAGAAGCAGGGCGGCAAGGCCAAGAAGCGCAAGCGCAACCAGAAGAAGACTGGCGTTCTGGCCGACGTGCAGACCGCCTTCAAGGAGGCCGACGCGGGTGAGGCCTTGGCTCACGGAATCCCCTCGACTTCCTTGCGGTATGCTGACTGCGGCGGCATGGACCCACGCCGGCTGCAAATGCAGCGGCAGCATGGCTCACATCTGATGCGGTCACGAGCATGTGTGTCGGCAGCCTGGTGCTTCTCGTTGAGATGGACCCTTTCGGAGGAGATAGCAAATCACGCAACTCATGCAATGGGAATAAAGAGACTGGTCGGTTTCCAAAACCACAAGGGGAATGAAGAAGGTGGTCACGCAAGTCTCCACCCTGGTCACCATCGTTTCCAACCCCGCAGTGGCGGACTTCCAAGCGTCAAAGGAGCGCAAGTCGCTGGTGCTGGAGGCGCTGTTCGAGATCCTGTTTCGGGTGCTCAAGCACGCGGCCGGCGGCCCGCAGCGGCCGCAGGTGCAGCAGCAGACCGAGGGCGCATCGGAGAACGGTGAGCTTGTGCGGCTGAGCACATGGCCAAACCCTGAGACACCCCCCTGGGAGGCTGGAAGGCATGTTGTCAGCTGATCTTGGGGTTGGCGCACCAGTCTGAAAAGGCAAGCATCGCTTCCCACTTCTCTGCCCGCTCCAGAGCAATTGTCAAGATCGTCCTTGTACTGCGAGTGCCCATCACATTGCAGTTATCGCCACCCGCAGCGCTTGGTGACCAGGGCGTCGAGCGTCGCGACTCATACGCGCTGCTGTGCCATGCCCCGCCCACCATGCACTGTCTGTACCTCATCATACCTACCAGTTGCATCTCGTATTCCGATGCAGGGGCTGCCGGTGGCGGGCGGCATCGCGGCGCCAAGGGCCGTGGCTCGTACCCGCTGCTGGGCGCCGCACTGGAAGGCGTCCGCCGATTTGGCCATCACATCAGCGTGGTGAGTGTCAGGGAATGCCGCACACACCTTTTGGCATCACGAGAAGCCAGCGAAGATCAAACTATCATCAGCACAAATGACCGTGGGCGTTTGTCATGTCTGGGGCCATGCTAAAGCGTCAGATCATGAAGCTCCCACTGCACAACCTACAAAAACCAGACAGAATCCCAAAACAAGCAGTCAACAGACCTGCCAATTGGTGCAGGACTACTTTGCGGATCTGTCTGCGCTGCTGGGACGACTACTGCGCAGCAGCCGCCTGACGCTGCCGCTGCGGCTGCAATGCCTCGCCACGGGCGTCCATGTCAGCAGGCGCGAGCATTTCTACCTTCCGAATCGGCTCTCAACCTGCATGTTGCTGTTTCAGCAACGCCCTGTGAAGGCTCATTCCAACCTGCAGCCAGCGACTCAGGCTGCAGCCGTTGTGCAGCAACGGCCTATGAACGTCACCTCCAGGCAAGTTGTGCATGCGAGAAGCGAAGAGATAGCACAGTACGCAGCGCCAACATACTGCAGTCGCAAACCGGGCGTGTTCGGTCGCAGGCTGCAGCAGGAGGCGCTGGGCTACAACACTGGTTCACGAAGATTTGAAGCGACTACCTGCAGTCGTTCGACTTTGGAAACTTGGGGGGACGAGGCTGAAGTTTAAAACTTTGCCATGCAGGCTGCAGCAGGACGCGCTGACGGACCAGCACAGCTTCCTGGACGACCTGTGCTCCGTGGCGGATGCGGTGCCGCTGGCGCCACTACTGCAGGGCGGGGCCGCGGACGATGACGCTGCCGCAGCGGGCCGCGCGCATGCGATGGCGGCGCAGCAGGCGCAGATGGCGGTGCTGCTGACCAAGGTCGCGCAGGTGCCAAGCTCTGCCATCAGGCAACCAAGTCAACACCAGGGAGCAGGCACTGGACCCCCATCGCCCACCACATACCTGCTTCGAGCTGGACAGATCACGTGCCTGAAGCGAGGATTGCGGCAGAAGCTGGGGTCGTCTTTCGCAATGCTGCACATGCGCCGCTGTCCGCTCCTCCTGTGTGGGCAGTCTTCTCGATGCCACACCGCACAATCGTGACTGTCCTGTTGCACGGTGGCTTCCCCACACAGACCTCAAAAGACTGCTGCACATGCACAGGACATGCTGTGCGGCACGGCGCTGCTGCTGGACGCGAAGCGCGTGGCCACCGCCACAAAGCAGCTGGCGCTGACAGCGCTGCACGCCGACTCCGGCGCGGCCATTGGCCTGCTGGCCGTCGCGGGGCGGCTGCTGGGCCGCCACGCCAAGCTGTACGGCATGTTGGAGCACGAGCCCGGGACCCCCGCAAGTGCGCCTTAGGCTTGTAGGAACTTGTTTGTTGAGAATGATTCTACTGGTGTGCGATGTTGCCTCGCCCGGGGCTGGGACAGCTTCAGGGAAGTCAGACCTGGGTAGTCAACTTGCGGACGGTGGCTCGGCGCCCTCCCTCAGCACACTCACGGTGGAAGTTGCATGATGATCACTGTCCACCGGCTGCTCTGCGCGCAGCCACGCCGACGCACGCAGCGCTGCAGCCGCTGTATTCCGCTTCCGCGTCGGCCAATGTGCTGTGGGAGCTGGCGTTGCTGCAGTGGCACTACCACCCGCACGTCGCCCAGAAGGCCAAGTCCGTGGCGCAGCGCTCTGGAGCGGGTGCGCGCCCCCGTGTCCGCGGCTGTGGTTGGTGGCTCCACAGCCAATGCCGTGTGCTGGTTGCTGCGACTGTCGCACGAGGGAGAGATGACCCGTTCTTGCGGTGTCAAGACATGATGCATCTACACAGTGATCGTTCCTCGCCACCTGCTGACGGCGCATCGAACATTAGTTGACCATGCTTGGATATAATGTGCGCAGACGCAGCGGGGGACGCAGCAGCGATCGCGGCCAGCTACAGCATCGCACAGGGCTCCTTCAAGCCGACGCCGCCGGCACCAACGGCGCGTCTCAAAGCCTCCAGCGCCGCGCGGCGGTCTGCGCCTGCAATGGGCACCGAGTTTGCAGCGGTAGCGTCAGGTGGGCTGCCTGCTTTCTATGGGTTCATTCTCATGTAGGTGCATCAGATGCGGTGATTACACCACCTCCACGGCTGTCTTTGCATCCTGCCCACGTGACGCCTGCGGCGACATGGTATGCAAGCACAATGGTTCTTACGACAGCTTCGCGAGCTGTGGTTTGTAACAATCCAGGAAGCGGCACAGAGGCGGAATACGATGGGCAGCTGGCCGCCATGCTGACAACCATCTTTATGGCGCCGCCACAAAACGCTCGCGCGAGTGCTGCGCGGCAGCGGGAGCTGCGCCTGCTTCGTTTGCAGCTATCAGAATTCCAGCACCATCTGCAGACCGATGCAGATTCATAGGGCTGCGCACTCTGTGAACACATTACACTTCGCAGGCCCCTCATCAATCCCTGATTACATATCGCCATGTCGCCTCCAAATCTCGTTGTGGATGCGGACGAAGACCAGTCATCATTGTCAGAATAAAACAGAGCTCCCTGCTACCTAAACCGATTGCAGTCTGGAACGCTTGCCATCGGTAAACCCATGCATGTTGCCACAGCCCGGCACAAGCCTCGCCACGCCAAGGTTTAAGCATTCGTGCTGTGCACTTCTCATTTGAAGCACATGACGGCTGTGCAGGGCGCTTTGCGTCAGCACGCCGTCAACGCCGCAGTCACCTCTGCACAATGCAGCAACACACATTAATGTGCCGCGACGGTGAGCTTTGCTGACGCCTGGATGAGCAATGCTGACGTCTACTGGGATAGCAGATCTATCACGCAGGAGTGAAACTGCAACATATGGGAGTGTCTTGTTATGCATCGAACGGGTAGGCCCACCTGCTGGCCCCAAGCTGCCGCAAATTCCTCTGGCTTGCGGCTCAACTGCCGGTCCCGCCACTCCACCTGCAACGGCGGTTGCGATCCGGTGTGAGTGCGTCTTCGGAGACGCAAGTTTCAGTGAGCCAGCACCCTTATCACATTCTTGCAGGCTGCATGCATATGGACTGTTCACAGGGTCGACACCGCAGTGGGTCAGGCCGACCTGTCGGTCCCAAGGATCGACGCCTGTAGGCTTGGGCTTGCCCACCAGCGCCCACTGACTGAGGCCCTGCAGTCCGCCCATCGCGGCCACCGCACCAGCAACTGCAAGGGACGACAGGAGGGAATGCCGGTCGGTGCTGTGCGTCAGTGAATTGAGCCAGACGATACGTGATGCAAAGTCAGAGAGGTGCCAAGCTGGAATGGTGACAGCGAGCGTTTACTAATGAGCAACGGCGGCAGCGTCTCCATCCACGCAAAACGCCCACTCCTGCAGAAGAGAAGCGTTGGCATGTTGTTAGCAAGAGGTGCCATTAGCCGGCAGATCGCGATGAGAGAGCTGCGCGCAGACAGCCAAGCAGGTGCACTGCTCCATCCAGTAGTCACAAGCAGCGCAAAGCTGGCTGCTTAACAACACGCGAGGGTTAACGGACACTCACATGATGGCCAAGGCTTGCCCACGGCAAATGTGCTCAGGCTGATGCTGGTGCCCCAGGACACGCCTCAGAGCTGCTGGGTGTGAAAGCAGGTGTGTGCAAGCGCACGATGCGCCTCAGATTCTCTCCGACATGACCACATGAGCACTTGCAGCCGGGACTCTAGACGCCAGACCAGGTTTCCCGGCTTTCCGCCACTGCGGTGCTGCATCTGCTGCGATCGGAGGCTGCTGCATGCTCTGAGTCGGGCATTGCAGTGCAAGGCAGCAACTGCCGGACCACAAAGCTTGAACGCCCTTGCTGTCTGAGCATGTTTTGGGACGCTGCACCTCCGCTGTGACTGCCGAACGCCTGCCGTGCTGCTTGTCCAGCCTCGGCCCAGAGTCGAGGCTGCGGGCGCTTGCAGGCGTTGCGAGACTGCGCTGTGGCCAGGCAGTCCTTCTCTGTGGCACACACAAGCGTTCAAGGGTGTTTGCTCGTTCTGCAGGCTCTTGCACACGGTCCGACTTGTTACTGCTTTGAGTTCAAACTGCGTGCACACGGCCCGCTGCGCGGCAGCCGACGTCGTCCGGCGCACATATTTTGAATGCGCACGTCGTTCGGACTGACACATCTCTGTCCGGAGACCATCGTCGCGCCGCTCCTGCAAAATCGCCGACGTTCGTATCGACCTGCAACCCAAGGTGCGCACAGGCGGCCAGCATCACCTCATGCACCTCTAGCATGGTGCCAGGCTACGCGGTATAGCATGCAGCTGCCGTAATGTCTTCCTTCCCTGACTCTACAGGCATTCGCCCGCCAATTGTCAGGGCCGCAGGGAGAATTTTGTGCTGCCAGACTGCGCAGCCATTTGGCAATGGCGCAAGTCCAGAGCGAGGATTGCCACACGGTCGGCGCCATCGCAGATGCTGCTGGTCCACCTGACCAGTGAGCCCAGATGCACAAAATTCTGTCCGACACCGCACCTTGGGCTCGTGGTTGTAGGAAGCATGCTGGGCTAGAGCCGATGATGACGGCTGCGTGCTCTTGAACACGTGTAGCAGAACGGCACAACTCACTGAAGCTACTTTTTTGCGCGTGACAGGATGATCGGGATCAACCTGGAGAGTCTTGCAGATGAAACGCGCTGCCCCGTCTGCCTTGGCAAGTCATCTGCAAGCTCGTGGAGCCGCGCCCCCGGCTGTGCTTGATGCTGGTGCACGTCCGCATAAGCATGCCTGCCATGCACCCAGGCCGGCCGGATGACATTCCCTATCTGCGCAGGCGTCATCAAGGACGCAAGGCTGATTGCGCACTGCATGCACCGCTTCTGCGCGGTCTGCATCGAAAAGTGGCTGCGGCTGTCAAAGTGCGGCCTGTCTATCGATCATAGCCTGCGTGTCATGTAGCTTCCGTGATTGGGCAGCTGAGAGGACCCTGCCGTATAGGTCGCCCTGCCACATTCCTGCCATGTTCGTGATCGCACATTGCCGGTGATTGCGCACATTGCCAGTGATTGCGCACATCGAGCCGTTTCCAGGAGCTGCCGTGGCCTGCGCAGGGAGAATGTCTGCCCGCAGTGCCGGAAGCCCATGCAGAGCCGACGGGACTGCAAGCCCGACCCGCGCTTCGACCACCTGGTGTCTGTGCTGTACCACGACGTCGGCAAGTACGAGGAGCAGGTGACGCAATATGACAGCGATGCTGCTGTGACTGCCAAAGCTCAAGTGCATCACACATTCGGTGCCGACGCCTCTGTCATCATCCAGCCAACAGAACAAACCATCTGCAACAGCTGTTTTCGTACTGCAGCGCGCGCGCTCCCATCAAGCTCCTCAATTTTGGTCCTCACAGATCTTCGACGCGAGTGCCGAGGTCATGGAAAAGGCTTTCGAGCAGGGTGCTGCCATCCGGCGCAAGCACGAAGCGCGGAAGGCGGCAAACCCCGGCCGCGGCGGACGCCCGCCCGGCTCCAAAAACCTGGCCACTGCGGCGCGAGCGGCGGTCGCTGGCGCCCGTGCTGCCTCCGGCAGCGGCAAGCTACCTGGCTGGACACTTATGGCGGGCCCCGTGCCGGCAGCGGCGCCGGCGCCGGAGCGGGCAGCGCCATCCATTGCGGCACAAGATTTCGCGCCGGCGCCAGCGGGTCAGGCCTCTTTGCCGCCGGGCGACTCCCTCGGCGGCAGCAGCTCCATGGACACCGCGGACACGGGGCAAACTGGGCAGCCGCCGCCAGTGGACTGGCAGCCAAAGCAGCGGCGGGTGCACCGCAAGAAGCCGCCGCAGCCGCGCGGGCCGCCGGGGCAGCCGCGCGTGCCGCTGCTGCAGAGCGGCCTCGGCATCCTGCCGACGCTGCTGCCGCGCGCCGCGCCGCGGCCGGCGGCGCCGCAGTCGCGGCCGCCGCCGCAGGTGGCTGCCGGCGCCGGCGCTGTGGCGGCTGCTGCGGGAGCCGGCTTCGCGCCGGCTCAGGCACCGACTGGGGCGGCGGTCTCGCCTTTCTCGCTGGTGTCACCAGTGCAGGTGAGACTGGCTCCTCGGTCGCCAGCCGACCACCAGGCAAGAAGTGCAGACTTGCAGCCCCTTGCAGCCACGCGCTTCACCTGTGCAGCAAGGCCACTGCGACCTCAGCTCACGCAGTTCACGAACCTGTCACAGCGGCTGACTCTGGCGCTGTCAGGCGCCAGATAGGCTGCCGCCAGTTGCGCACTGTGGCAGCGTCCCAGCGTGGAACATGATGGCAGCGCTGCCGCCGGCTGGCAAGCCCGGGCCGCATCCGCTGCTGCAGAAAGTAATGTCCTGGTCTCGCAAGTGAATCAGCCGTGGAAAATGGTGCAAATCTGACGCACCGCTGAAACAACCTGGCAGTGTCTATCCACGATGCATGACAAGCCGGCCACGCCCACCGAGGCCCCTCTACAGCGCCCACCAAAATCAGTATTCTTGCAGTTGTCCAGAGCCTCAGGTCATCTGCTGCTGAGTGATCCCTCAAGCCAAAAGTAGCTTCGCCTGAGGCGATCTCGTACTCGCAGGCTCAGCCGCAGCGGCAGCAGTCGGCGGGCAAGCCGGCGGGCAGCAAGCAGAAGAAGCCGCAGCTTCCTCGGGTGGGCAGCGCTGGCAGCTACCCAACCGGCGGCAAGAAACGGAAGCATAAGTCGCTGGCGGACTTCAGCCCGGGGTCGGTGGCCTCGGCGTCAGAGAGCGACGCAGCCGGCGGAAGCGGTACCGGCACTGCTGCTGCCGGCGCCTCCGGCCTGCTACCGCCGACGCGACCTGCCAGCGCTAGGGCGGCACCTGCTCGGGGTGAGACTGACGTGTCCCATCGTTTGCACTCGTCGAACAAACCGCCTGTCCCTCGATTCGCCTGCGATCTGCCACATCCGTGTGACACATAAGAACCAATCGTGCATGACACTTGAGAAGCGATTACGTAGTATCATTCAGCGTTTCGAGGGCGTTATCTCCTTGGAGAAGGTTCTTGAACCATAGTGATCTACTGTGCTCCAACTACCTCGCAGCGCCTCCGCGTGTGGGCCCAGGTGTGGTTCAAGTGCCGGCGCTGGCCGCTGAGGAGACCGCAAACAAAGCGCAGCTGCTTATGGCGGATGCTCAGGTGCGTTCCGAGAACACGGCAGCGCCGATGCCCCATCCCCCTACCGTGTCCGAAACGACAGGTTGCGCATGTTTTGCCCCATGCATGTGCCTCAGCCCCTCAGTGCTGTCATTCACATCACATACTGCTTTCTTCAAGTTGAAAGGCATGCCGCAGCCGTAAACTTCAGGGCACGCGACTTCATTGTCTTTCGAACGGTCAGGCTGTGCCGCCGTCTGCCGGCAACGTGGCGCTGCAGCTGCGGCTGGGGGAGTTGGGGCCCAACGTCGGGCTGCGGCCGCTGGCGGCGCCGCACCTGCGCTGCTCCGCTGACGCCACCGTGGGTCACCTGCAGCACGTGAGCCTTGGCTTCTGTGCACCAATGAGAAAGTCTGAATAGCTATGGATCAGCTCGCTGCATTCCTCGGTGCCTAATGCATAGGATTTAAGGATGTCATGGGCAAGTTATACATCAACACTCGACTAGTCATCGGGATTTTCTTCGTCGTTACTTCCCCTCCTGGGCTGAGGTGACCCCTGCTCGCATCCTGCATCGCAAATGAAACTGCACGTGCAATTGCAAGGAAACCTGGAGCTCCACAATGTAGCGCATCCGGCGAGATGTTGCCATCTCTCGCTGTAGATGCTCAGCCGGGCGCATGTGGAGGGCAGCGGCAGCACTGTCGGTGTCGGCGAAGGCAGCGCTGCAGCGCCGCAGGCTCGGCCACCGCAGCACTTCGTGGTGGAGGCGGTCAGCCCGCTCGAAGACGCAAGCAGCTTCTCCCGGCAGGACGGGCGCCAGGGTTTGGACTCATCGGTCGCGCTTTCGGCACTGAGCTGTGCGCGGAAGGACGTCAGACCGGAGCTCCTGCTCAGCTTCACCATCGCTGGCGCCTAGGAGTCTGTCCCCTGCAGCCGCAAGCGAGGAAGCTGTGACGTATGTCTAGGCATGTATGTCTGTCGGCGTCTCTCTTGACATCTTGCACATCTTTCCATGTTGTACACGGCGGTGCCGATTAGGTGCAGCACAGTTTTAACATGCTGCCGGGCTTTGAGAATCAGACCACATTTCTGAGAATCTCGGGATTCGACAGATGTCCATGGAGTTGCCGAGGAAACATAGACAACTGCGCTGCTTCCATGTCAGGTTCTGATCGAAATAAATATCTGCCTTCGCGGCGTGTACGAGTGCCATTGAAGGGCGGCGATGGTTGATGGTCGCTGTCGAGCCCCAACTTAATGGCTAAAATTGCGTTCTTCTCGGTCGCGTGGGCATGACGACAGCGCTGGGAATGGGCGTCCAGGTAGTCAGATGTGCGGCACATGAAGCCTCTGGAGTTCTAGACCGCGCCGTGGCCAGCCGAGCCGAGGTTCCAATGTCCGAGGTTCTGATGTCAATGTATCGTGGCACGTGAGCCCCATTCCAACCCCTCGACATGTCGACCACTTCTCACGGTGCAGGTGTCTTCTACGGTTCAAAAATGATATCAAGTGCAATCACTCTCCTTCGAGTGTGCTTGTACGCACCGCCAACCACGGAGCCCCGGCTGCAGTCGCTGCTTCCGGAGCTGCTGTCCGACTGGCCACCCTGTATGGGAACACTTGAATGCGGGGATTTAAACTGGGTGCCGCGATTCAAGTTCGAACAGTTGGGTAAAAGTTGAACAGATGCGTGACCCTCTTGCAACAAGTTCTCATCAGCTGCACAGCAAGCTTGTCTGGCGCCAACTGCCACCCTCACGTACCCACTCCCCGCTTCCACGAGCGCCCTGCATCGAAGTGTTGTTCGAACGCGGGGGTTGCAAAGTTGAATCTGCTGCGAGCGCAACGCCAAGGCAGGGCCACAAAGCAGCATGGCCGACCTGCTCACTCGCGGCGGCGTCGCCACCGTGCGGGCGGCGGACAGTGACCATCCCGTCACACTGCAGGTTGGCCTGGTTCATCTTCAGTCGCTGTGTTCGAAAATAACACGCCCTGCATGCCGGCAGGGCTTTTGGCAAACAATGAACTTGTTTTGATGACACGAAATGCGTTTTGATGCGCCGCGCCCCAGCGGTGGATCCTAGCAGGCCACAGCACGGCACAGCACGCATCATGCACATACATCGCCGAGGCTCTGCAGATGCCGATGCGGATGCGGATGCGTCGGCTTCACTGCATTCAATTGCGCGATGCAACGCGGCACTGCTGATGCTCTGTGCTGCCCCCAAACCCAGCTGGTGGTTGTGTGTCAACATGCGTTGAATCAAAACTCGTGCACAGGTTGGATGCCTGAGACCGATGAAGGCGGGGCAGGAGAAGTACCACGCGCGCTTCACGGACGGGCAGGACACCATCGAGGCGGTGCTCACCACGCAGGTCGGCAAGCGCGTTGCTGCCGGCGAGATCGGCAACATGGACGTCCTGACGCTGACGGGTTATCAGTGCAACGTCGTCAGCGGCGTCGCGCGCCTCATCACCACCGGCGTGGACGTCGTGGCTCGCGACCAGGCGCCGCTGCACAAGGAGGTATTGCATTGAAGCACCCCCCAATATTGCTTATCTGCGGTCAAAATGTTGGTGGTAGTTCTACCCTGACCGTTGATGTGTATTCTCCATTTGCGTGTACTCTTCCCCATAGTGACTCCGTCTCGGCAATGCCACGTTCAAGCTGGTTCACTCTGTGACGCACCTGCTTTGCAGATTGGCACTGCGTCGCGGCCGCCAACCGACGCGACAAATGCCATGAAGGCGGAGGCAGCCAGCCCTATGACTGCAAAGCCAGCCAAGACGGAGTCAGACATCAGCGCCAGCACCCCAGGCATGCGGCAGCAAGCCTGCTACCCATGCTGTGCCAAGTGTTTGACGCCGCTTCGGGCTTGCCACCCATTTGTGGCATCGCCATCAGCAAAAACGAGCTGGCGGCCTGCTCTACTTTACCCTTTCACCAGCCTCTATTGTGACGTTCCCTTGCCTCCCATCCGCCTGCAGGCCCACCCTTGCGCGGGGACACAAAGGAGAATGCGCAGCCAATGGAGACCGACGCATGCGACACTGCAGCGGCAGCGCCGGCGGTGACGCCAGCACCTGTCAGCAAACCGGCGGCGGCAATGCAGTCAGCGGTGCCGCAGAACCTGTTCCAGACGCCGGGCCCCATGCCCTCGCCGTCTGAGGAGTGAGTTGCCTTCGAGAGCGTCGGTTCCGTCCGGATAAAAGCACAATATCGGCAGTTTCTGGAGATTTGGCCAACTCCGCATATTGCCAAGCAGCACACATCTTGCATTAGAGACTGCTGCCGAACAGGTGCAAGTCGATGCGAAATCACTGCACTGCATCTGATAGCTTGGCTGGCGCACGGCCCCCAGTTGTGCACCTGACCTGCCAGCTGTGAACTCATCATGGGTAAACCTGGCAGCAGGGTGCGGCGCACTGGGGGAGGCATAGTGAGGCCCGGCGGGCCGCCAACGCCTGGCTCAGCGCGTAAGGCGGTCCCCATCGCCGCGCTCAGCCCGTACAACATGCAGGTCCGGATCCCCGGAGCTTTGCAATCCTTTCTAGACCCACCCCTCAATATATTAACTGGGCTGCCTGTCCAGCTCGGGGCGCCACAATACATGTGTTGTGCCTTGGCAGCTTCCGCGAGCTTCCCCCAAGTCAAAGCCCTGACCTGCTGTGGCGTCCGACAATCGCAGTGGACGATTAAGGCGCGCGTGACCAACAAGGCGCCCAAGCGGTCCTTCAGCCGCGATGGCGCCTCCAAGTCCGTCTGCTCCATCGAGGTCGTGGACGACCAGGTGCGCCCGCTCCTGGTGTGAGGCTTTGGGCTGTGGCAGTCACGCGCGCGCCGCTGGCTCTGTACTTGTGCAGGGGCGCATGACAGCAAGCAACTGGGCGCAGGCTCATCTCTGACATTTACGAAACTGGATCGATCTGCAGGGTACGGTCATCGAGGCGACGCTGTGGGGCGACTTTGCGGACAAGCACTATGACATGCTGGAGGAGGGCAAGGTGCCCTGCTTTTTCTCTCCGCCTCCGGCCCTGTTCACGTTCTACCTCTTGACATCGCCAAGATGTCGGTCGTTGATGAGTGCCTGCCGGCTTGTTGGGCTGACTGGAAACAAGTGCTGGATGTGGCGACTGACACACGGCAACAACTCCCTTCCTGAGGCATGCGCTTTGTGCCGGCATGCAGAAGTACCTGATGTAGGCAACACATGACAACTGCACACCAGACCGTGAGGCCCCTGTTGTCCTGTGCAGGTGTACTTTATCTCGCGGGGCCGCGTCAAGCCGGCCAACAAGAACTTTGCCGCCGTCCGCAATGACTACACCATCAACCTGGACAATGGGTGCGCCTTGGTTGAGGGCCCCAGGATTTCATCTGTGTTGAAGCCCACGGACTGAGTGGTGCACCAAATTTGCCTGACGATCGTGTACAGTATGTGTAGGGAATAATCCTGTCTCAGCTGTCAATATCATCATTGGAAAGCAGCTGCCTCGTGAAAACATTGTCTGTCGAATTCGCGGTGCACCAAAGCTCCGTTTTTCAAACTGCATTTCTTACGACGGCAGGTCGGAGATTGAGGAGTGCGAGGACGCCGACGCCAGCAAGATGCAGGCCCGCCCCAACTTCGTGCCCATCGACCAGCTGCCATCCTTTGTCGGCAAGAAGGTGCGTGGCTACTGTCTCTTCACACAGCTATCGGCCATTCCTGCCGGGGCGCCTGGCTCATTCAGCCATTAGCGCTCCCTGCCAGCGCAAAGCGAGGCGCTGTGTTCTCAGGTGGCCTTGAAGCATCGAAAACGTCCAGGCGCTGCAGGCAGTTGTTTCGTTGGGCAGCTGCTCAATAGACACAAAAGAGGAGAGACACAGACCCTGAAACTGCCCCCGCGCAGGCGCTGGTGGACCTGCTGGGCGTGGTGACTGTGGTGGGGCAGTTGGGCAGCGTCAAGCGCAAGAGCGACCAGTCGGAGCTGCAGCGCCGCGATGTCACGCTCACCGACCAGAGGTGCGCCGCGCCTGCCCAAAACTTCCACTCATACTTGCAAGACTGGGCTATAATGCGCACGCCTGCACGAGCTCGCTCGCGGCTGCATCTCGGGGGACCGGCATGGACCCAGCGGCCAGCACCTTTGCTCTGCCTCCTGGGCGGCAAAGCACAGGGTTCAGGCGGATCAAATGAATGGCAGACCGTCATGGCAGGTTCTGCAAGTCCTGACGATTGCGTGGCTGCCGATTGGGACTTGTTGCAGATTGGCGCCTCCATGTGCATGGCTTGGCGTGGCAAGGCTGCAGCAGAACCGTGGCTAACGAGCTGATCTGCTCTGCAGCCGCAAGACAGTGGTGCTGACGATGTGGGGCGGCTCTGCGGAGGAGATGGCGCAGCTGGAGGGGTGCGACACGCCGCTGCTGTCCATCACCGCCTGCCGCGTCACCGACTTCAACGGTGCGCATCATTCCTGTGGTGAAATGGCATCAAATGTGGCAGCCAGGAGTGGACACGTGGGGCTGCAGCGCGCAGGCGCTGCCATTGCCGGCCATCCACGACATCCAACGCTGCGGGTGCTTAATACGGCATGGGCGGCACTGTGCCATCCAGACCATCAACCACCAATCTCAGCAAGACAGTTTCAGCCACACAAGCCTGCTGCAATAGGGAGGGAAAGTGCTCTGATGGTGCCTGCAGGTGTGTCGGTTTCCAGCCTGCAGCGCAGCCAGATCCGCGTCGACCCGGACGACCTGCCGGAGGCGGGCCGCCTGCGCGGCTGGTACGAGGCGGAAGGCCGCGGCGCCTCCACCTCCCCCGTCGGCGAGGGCCTCGCCTCCGCGCGGTGAGTCCAGCTGCCAGCTGCTCCTCGTGGGCGTTCAGGAAGAGGGGTGAGGCGTCCGTAGGCTGCCATGCCCGACGCACACCTTGCGTTTGTGGTGTGCGACAGGATCGCCGCCAAGCACTGGCTCAGCATGAGCCTCGAGGCTTCCGCTTGTTCGTGTTGAAGTAGTTCACGGACCCTTGGCACGGCAGTGCGACCAAGGTGTCTGTCATTGCCGCAGGGGTATCGGCGGCGGCACGCAGCGCGCCACGCTGCAGGGTATTCAGAAGCCGCCGGGGGCGCTGCCGCCGCCGGACGCCAAGCCGGAGTACTTCACCTGCTCCGGCACCGTCAGCTTTATCCGCCCCGACCAGACCATGTACTACATGGCCGCGCCTGAGAACAATCGCAAGGTGCAGTGAATGCCTTTTGTGTTGCATTTCTGGATGTGCACATATCCCACCCGCGCTCAACCATTGCAAGAGACGATTTGAGGTTCCAGCTTCCTGCTCTTAACAATCCAGGGACCAGTGGAATGTACCTATCGGTGTGTTGACAAACCAGATCAGCAAGTAGCTCGTCGTACGTGCAACAAATGCTGCACAGCTCGTTTGTTGCGCTGTGAGTTTTTCTGAATGTCCGGATGCAGGTGACGCCGGCGGGTGACGGGTTCTACTGCGAATTTGATGGCAAGACGTACGACACCATGGAGCGGCGCTATGTGCTGCTGCTGCGCGCCGCCGACTTCTCCGGCGAGGCCTACCTCAACATGTTCAACGAGCAGGTGCACGATTGTTCGTGCTCGCCCTATGGTGTGGATTTCTCTTGCGACCGGCCTCATTTCTCACAGCTGGAGCCGCAGGCCAACTTCACCGTGGATGCAGGTGGCTGCAGCCCACTAAGCATCAGCACCATGTTGATGATAAGTGCATGGTCTGTGCCCTCTTCCTGGAGTGCACTGCTGGACACATCGGCATGCATGGTAGTGCGAGTAGTTGCCTCGCCAAGGCAATACACGATGCTGTGGTAGGGCCGACCGCTCGCGAGCAACCACCTCTGGATCCACTCGTTCCCTCAGTCTCTGCCCGTCCACACAGGCGCAGGAGCTGCTGTGCATGAGCGCCGACGCGCTGGCAGAGCTGAAGGAGGGCGGCAGCGCCGCCGCCTACGAGGCCGCGCTAAAGGCGGCGCAGTGGTCTGACTGGTCCTTCAAGGTCCAGACGCGCACGCGGTGCGGCGCACGATACGAATTCTTGTGTGTGCAAATGAGTTTGTGAAGTCAACTCCACAGCCCATCTGCAGCAGCAAGTGGCCCTCTTTCGGCCCGAGGACGCCATGAGCCATGCAATTGGCCATCTGGCTGTCCACTCAGTGCATGGCTGCAAGCTGTGCCATCTCAGGTGCAGGCCGTGTCACTGGTCCAGTCTTGACATGTGTTGCCTACAGGGAGTACAACGGGGACGTACGGCAGCGGTGCAATGTGTCCAGCATGCGGCGTCTGGACTACACCGCAGAGTCCGGCTATATGCTCGAACAGATTGCCCGCATGACCGCCTCCGCCGCGTGAGCGGCGAATGACGATGTGTATGAGGGCGCGGCGTCCAAAGTGCGCAGTGCAACTGCTGCGGCAGTTTTAGTCTGCTGATGGCGGCGGCGGCAGCAGCAGCAGCAGCGACGTCTCGGCCGCCAGGGGCATGCTGGCGCGGCCCTCGAAAGACCATCACAAGCAAATGCTGAAAGCGAGCTGCAATGTGTCGTCTCGATTAACAGCAAGAGAAGAAGGCAACTTGATGCCAGTCGCTGGTCTCGTACCTAGGTGCATTTGGGTGACCTTCACCAACAGCCCTTTCGACAAATTTGCTTTTTCACATATTTGTGTTTGTGCACGGGACACGAAGCTGGCCACGAGCCAAACTGGCTCAAAGCAGCTGAAGCGTCTGACAAATCAGTACCACATGTTTCCGACCTCGGCCCCTCCTCAGTAATCCTCTGTCCAAGTTTCCACCAGGTAGTCGACCAGCTCCTGATGCCAGAGCAACATGACAGTGTTCATGACAGTGTCAACATGCAGAGACCGTTGATGCCAGATAGCAATGCCGTGCGCTTGCTATCTCGCTCATCTGCACTTGTTCTGCCTGAGGCAAAGCCGTGTGGGCCACTCACCGCAAGCGGTATAGGAGTTGCGAGCCGCACGTTATTCAGCAGCAGGTCATCAAATTCCGTTGACCTGGCAAAGAACGCACATGCAAATCACTCGTGGCTGGGATGTCAGGTGCCGCTGCGCATGCACAACAGGGAGCCTGGATGTGCGCACACACCTGGTGGCCACCGCTCAGATGTGCTCACCTGGGGGTGGCATCCGCAGCCTGCTGGGTATCAATGCGGTGGGCCCCATGCCGTGTCCAGTGCTGGCGCACATGATTCCACCGCTCGACGCCTGTGGCGAGAGACTCCCACTCAGTTTGTTGATGAGGACGAAACAAAAGCTGTGTGGGCGATGGTACGTGCGTGCTACACGTCTGCCCGGCGCCGTATGTGGACGAGCGCCAGCGCAGCGCACCGCCGGCTAGGACACGCGCCGCTGTGAGGTGCAGCCACTCACCGAAGGCAGGTACGTTCTGAGCCTGAGTTTCTGTCCTCAGATCACCCTGCTGCGCCTCGGACGGGCCCTGGGGAGGAGGGTGTCGCCTATCCGCGTGCGGTCCAGCGCGAGGCAAGCTGGAGGCAGTGCCTTCTGACTCGGCAGCTGCAGAGGGCTGGGCACCTCCGTTCATGGGTCACATAGCAGTCGGAGGGCTCTCATGGCGGTTCTGCGCCGCAACAGGTCGTCAGATCCTTCAGCAATGGACAGTATGACGTACAGGCTGCGACAGCCACAAGGTACGATCAATGTGCCGATAGGTCTTGTGCACTCGAAGAACCTTGGCGGAAGACCTTCTGACCTTGACTGCAAAAACAGGAAACGTTGCTCTGAAAAAAATCGGTGTTCTTTTTCGTTGCGTTGTTTCGAGAGTCGCACTGCAATTGCGAGAAAACGAGTGAGCTCGGAAAATGGCTGGGACATGTGCAGGAGTGTTGCCGAACATACATCAGTTGATTTCTGGCTGAATCCCTCACCGAACAAGGCGTCAGTGAAGCAGCGAGCGCGGGTGGTGCAGTGGCCCCACGTCGCACAGGCACGAAGTCTGGTTGTCCTGCGACAGTCAGACCGCTGCAGTCCGCCTGCAGCGCTGTGACGCTCACGCAACTACTGAGCAATCTCTGGCGGGCCGCTGGAATCACCGCAGCGGGCAGGGAGGGCTGCAGCGGAGAGGTCCACCTTCCGCCCAACCTCGCACGCAGGCGGAACGTCTCAGCGCATGCAGATCTGCGGAATGCGACCGCCGCCTGGCCTGATACCGGCCGTTCCAAGATCAATCAGTGGCAATGAGGTGTGTCCGCCATCCCGCGCATGTCCAGTACCGTCGCGAGGGATTGTTTGTCCCGGGAGGAGCCCGTGCTGCTGCTGCGCGCAGGATTGCTCTAGCCATTCCCGCGTATGAACATGTGCATGTGTACCTCTCACACTGCCGCGTCGTAACCCATGCGCTTGCCTGCCTTGCGGTCACTCGGACACCTGGCCATGCATGCCCAAAGTGCGCTGTAGCACCGCCCGTTCGAAAGGATCCCCATGAACGTACACTGCACAGCTTTCTCGCTTGCTGATCTTCGCATGGTCTCTGCAGGTTCCTTCTCCTGCTGCAGCGGGTCCTCGTGCAGCGGCCCCGCTTGCCAGCACCCCAGGGTTTGCAGCGCCCACCTCTGGTGGCCCCGTGTCCCAGCCTCCGCCGACACATTCCGCAATGCCCAGCACGCTCCCACGGCCGGTGACTCCGCAGCAGCAGCCGCAGCCGCCCCGCCTGCCCGCTGCGGCGCCCCTGCCGCAGCAGCAGCGGCCTGCGTCGCTGCCCGCGAGTGTTGCGCCGCCGCCGCCCGCCGCCGCGCACCCGGCTCCACAGCCTGGCGTGCGGCCGGCAGGCGTTCCGGTGCAGGGTGGCCTGACGGCCAAGCTGCGGAGCAGCCCGCCACGCGACGTGCTTCAGGGCGCTTCTGGCGCTGCATGCGGGGCGAAGGCTGTGGCGCAGCCGCAGTCAGTCGTGGCGCAGGCGTCAGCTGGAGCGCAGGCCGCTGTGGCGCAGGCGGCTGCGGCGCAGGCGGCGCCGCAGGCAGGCATGTCGCAGGCGGCCGCGCCCAGGCCCATTCAGCCGCCGCCGCAGCAGCAGCCGCAGCAACATTCGGTCAGCCAACCGACGGCCATCCCCCCAAGGCCGCAGCCCCAGAAGGCGGCACCAAAGGTGGGACTAGGGCATTACTGTGTCGCCTTGTTTTGCAAGCTCGCAATTTTAGGGTTTGAAACTCGCGAAATGCTGACCTGCCGCAGAAGGTCAAGAAGAAGGAGCTCCCTGTGGCGGCGGGGGAGGGCGACGTTGTGTCCAAAGGCCGCAACAAGACGTACCGCGGCGTGCGGCAGCGGCCCTGGGGCAAGTGGGCGGCCGAGATCCGGGACCCCACTGTCAGCGCGCGCAGGTGTGCGGTCTACAGGGTTTGAATTGCCCTGAGTATAATAAATTGCCTGGCAACTCGTGCTGGTGTTTCCTCCCCCCACGCAACGTTTCCTTCTCTACTAATTCCTGCAGGTGGCTGGGCACCTTCGACACAGCAGAGGAGGCGGCGCGCGCCTACGACGCCGCGGCCCGCGCCATTCGCGGCCCCTCAGCGCGCTGCAACTTTCCCGAACCCGGGGAGGAGGGGGCCGCAGGGCCGGGCGGCGGCGGCGCTGTGGCAACGTACCTGCCGCCGCCCAAAGCGCCGAGGAAGGCACGGGCTGAGGAGGCGCCCAAGCCCGCGCTCGCCGGCTCCCTGGACGAGCCGCTCATTCAAAACACCATGGTCGGCCGCGAGCAGGTGCCCCTGCTGCTTGTCCACAGGCGAGATTGTATGCATCATGGGCGAGATTGTATGCATCATGGGCGAGATTCTGACGACAGCATGTCACACCATGCCGCGTTTGGTGCCGCTGCACCGCTGATCCCATGGAACGAGCTGCCGGCCATCAGCGACAACACCAGGACACCTGCCGTTCTGTGCAGAAGAAGAAAGCATGCTGAAGCATTATGGCTTGCTCTGCATTCGCAGGGTAGCGCATCCATGCACAGCGGCGCGATGCTCATCCCCCGCATGTTCCACCCGGGCGGCGGCATGACCAACGGCAGCATGGGGCCGCCGCCCAATCGCATGCCCACTGGGAGTGTGCAAAAGCCGGCGACGCCGCAGTGGACCGGCCCCGACTGGCCCGCGTCCCTGGGGCGCTCCATGGGCGCACAGTCGCACATGGGCATGGGCACCTCCCCTTTCGGCCGCTCAGTGGACATGGTGGACGTCGTCACGCAGCTCATGGAGGCTGGCGGTGCGTCTGATCGAGCTGAAAGATGCTGTCCTGGCGTAATATCGATCAAGGCAACTCCACAATGACTGTCGAGTAGAACAGGTGCATGGACTGTGGCACCGCGGCTGCTTGCAGGTCAGCCAGCGCAGCCCTTCTTGCGCGATGTAGCATGCCGCTGCTGCCACTGCTTCACATGCCTTCGTGGGGGACAGCCACCGTCAATTCCCTACGCTTGTAGCCATGCCTGAACGCTGCTGTCGTCTCTCCCCGCTTTGCAGGCTGCGACACTATGAACATGGGCAGCCTGAAGGCGGAGCTCACCTTCCCGCCCAAGTATGGCGTTGGTGCCGACGCCTCGGACGGCGAACTCGACGAGGAGACCATGATCCTGGGGACGACCCCGCTGGGCAAGCCATCGCCGTCGTGGGCGCCGCCGGTTGCCAGTGCGCCCATTGCCGCGCCCGTGCGCGGCGTTGCCGCTGGCACCCTGGGTCTCGGCGTCCCCGCACTGCGGTCCGCACAGGTGCGCCGCAGCAGGATGTTGTTAGGATCAGCAGGGTCCCTGTCCTGTTTGCCTCAGATACTGGCCATGCCTGCTTGGTTCTGGGCACAGCTCTTTGCAAGGCGTACAAGTGCGTCTGCAGGGCGTGAATGTCAGCACACAGGGAGTGTAGTCCTGCTGGCAGCTGCTCCAAGCGCTGCACCTGTAGTTGCTATGCAGCCTGTTGCCATTGTGCACTCACAGGCTCGATGCGACCTTCATCCAAGAAGGATTCGAACACCTGAGCCTGCTGTGCTTGCAGAACCGACGCGGATTCCCGTCGCCAGAGCCGCAGCAGAAGCAGCAGCAGCAGCAGGAGGCAGCCGCGGCGGCGGCTGCCGCGGCAGCCGCCGCCGCGGCCGCTGCCGCTCGCAAGGGCGAGTCCTGCGACTTTGACGAGTCGATGATGGGCATGAGCCCAGACCTCTCGAACCCAAACGTGCGGAGCTTCCTGGGCACAGCCGGCAACAACCAGCAGCTCTGGAACAAGTCGCATATGATACCTAACCCCAGCAACGTGCCGCTGCCGCAAGTGCCCGTCAGCAGTGGTGCACCGCTCGCGACATGCGAGCCGTTGCAGTCAGACTTCAGGCTGCCCGGCACCCCGTGATTTGTGGGGGCTGCAATCTCCTGCTGTTGGCCTGCAAGCCTCTGTGTTGCTTGACCCGCAGCCGTGACCGAGGCAGGAGGAGCTTGTGAAATAGCCTGAGAATAATCAGTGCATCAACAAGAATGGGTGCGCTGCGTTGACCACTAGGTTTAACAGTATAGCTTATTCGAGACAGAGTACGTGCCAGTGATGCAAATAATGTAGTATCCTACTTGATGAAGCTTAGTGTACAGCGGCCTCCGTCTAGATCAGAGTCTGCGGCAAGCGGCATCCGTCTAGATCAGAGTGTGCGCACCGTGCGCATGCGTAGTGACTACGCATGGTTGTCCTCCTGTTGCTGGAGCAGGGCATACAACGTTAGATTTGTCAGATTCAGATTCAGATTTGTCCCCAAATTAAAACGTCATTCGTAAATAGCGTGGCTGCTGGCTGGGATTCGTAGCGATTGTCGTACACACGTGCTGGTGCTCGGAGAGTGAATACCAACCGTCTTGCCTCACTCGTGTCACGTTTGATCACACGCGGCGATGCCACGGCCGTGCACCGCTGAGCTGGCTTAATCAAGTGCGACTGACGAGCCTATGCTTTCACAGAAGAGGTCACCCAGCAGCCGGCGGCAGTGTGCAAGGTCGGTGCAGTAAGCTTGTCGGCGGCTCCGGCACCACGCAGCCTCCATTTTCGGATTGTAACGTCATTTGAATGCGCATGCACGCAGCTCGAACAACTAGACGAGGTGAGCAGCTGCAGCTGCAATCTTGGTCGCGTTTGTTCATTTGCCAACGCTCGCTGCAATGAGGAGTGCGAACCAACAAGATGAACGATTAAAAACCCGAATTTGTGCCGCAGGGATGTCAGTACCGCGCCCAGACTGCCGCCACCTGCAGGATAATTATCAGTCGGCCATACTGAGCAAGAGGGCTATGCTTGCAAGGGCTGTACTTGGCATCGGCCTGATCTTGCTCGCCGTCACATGCAGCGTCTCACACTCGAAAGAAGAAGCAAGTCGTCATACATCGGACGTAGAGAGCGGCGCGCCACATGGTGCACCGCAGTTGTCGGTATGGAGTCGTTATTATTATCACCAGCTAGCTGCGGTTCGGACCGGCCAGACGAGAATACGGAACCGAGAATGCTTCCAAGTGATCCTGGAGTCAGTACCAACCCTTCAGCCCCCACCACTGGCGCGCAGAGCGTGGCATGATAGCGTCGGAAGCCACTGCTGTGGCAGCCATCAGCAGCAGAGGCCGCCTTCAGGCACAAACAGGCGGTGCCGAAATGACCACGGACATTTTGATGTAAATCGCGGCGGAGGAAAAATGAAGCTGCAAGCCTCAGGCCGCCTTCCAGCGCCCAGCAGGGCAAGGGCAGATAGGTGGCTGTCAGCGTATTCGCACCACACCAGCGGCGGGCAGCAGCGGCGCCGCCGGCATGGTGGGCCACCGGTGCAAACGGCACATCAGTCGCTTCTTACATCATCAGGTGAGTGAATATGACGTTGGACTTTTTGCACTCTGAGCCTTAACGTGTACATGGTCATGGTCGATGACACTTGCCCCTTTGCCGCGCATACCCGGTCAATGAACAGAAATGGTACCTGCATGCAGACGCGTTGAGCCTGAGCTCATCCGGCAGCGCTGCTATCGGGACGCAACTCGCGGCGTGGATGCTGTCCATTGCGGCTGTGCTCGTTGACAGTCTACTGCGGCTCATGTTTGACGGCTGGCGGCTGGCGGCGGCGGAGGCATCAACTAATCGGCAATGTCGAGAAGCGCCAAGGTCAAGACTGGCAGGCTCAGAGAGGCGGCTGCGCCCGCGTTGGCAACACTGCTGCAGCATCAAATATCACGTGCGAGCGCCAGGCAAAAGCAAACATGCCTGCAGAACCTTGACCGCCGCCGCCGCTGCGCTCTTGGCGGCGGTGTGCCTTGCAGCTGCGCTGCCGCCTGCGCAGGCTGCGACTTATGTGACATCAACCAACAAACCACCCTGGCAGCTGGCGGCCTCCATTACGTACGCCGCCAAGACACACAACAACACGGCTGTCTACGCGCCACACCTGGAGTTCGAAGTATCGTTCTTCAATGCGATCCTCATCAGCAACAACACGCTGTGGGGCCCCAACACGACGCAGCCTTACTATTACTTCTATAATTCGACGGGCCCCGCAAACGTCCTCACGTCATATGAATTCTTGTTTTCCCCGTGAGTCACTGTTCCTACTGGGTTCCGCACGTCTTGTGTCTGGTTACCAGCTCCGCTCCTTTGCACAGAAGCAGCACTGCATCTCAATCGTCCATGTTGTCGGTCATCAGGCTGATTCAGAGCTGATACACGCAATGTTCCGCATTGTTAGCACTTTAGCCATCGTCGGCTTGTTCAGCATACAGTATCGTACATTTGTGAGCTGTCCGCACATCCAAACTGAGGAATGGCCGCATTGGCGCCCTGCAGCATCGGTTTGACCGCGTCACTTATTGGCGGCTTTGGCCAGCAATGGTTTGGCCCTAAAGTCTGGGCGCTACCAAACATCGACGACCTGGGCTGGCGCCAGGACCCATTTGAGGGCGCAACCGGACGTTTTGGCATCACATGGATGCCTGGTGCCTACGCATACCAGACGGATCAGGCAAGTGAACAGTACCTGTTGACGCAAGCAATGCAAGCGAGAAACAGCTCATGAGCTGGTCAACGGGAGACAGCAGACTTGTCAAATCTGCTAGTCGCAGCTATCAATAATGTCAACAATATCAATAATCAATATCAATAAAAAAAATGATCAATAAAAAAAAGTACCGCAGGGCGTCTTGACAGGTACGGCAACATTTTCGACCGCATTGTTTAATTCTTTGAACAACGGCAGTTTCATAACCACGCTAGCGGTCAACGACGCCGATTATGGCGGCGGTATGAAGTGGGGTCCCAGCATTGGGCTGGTCACGCCGCTGACGTCCGTGTGCGTTGCCAATTGCCCAAGCGCGCCGCCGCCCAAAGCGCGACCGCCGCGGCCGCCCCCTTTCCCTCCGTCCTACAAGGTGAAATGCCTCTCCTTCAAAGCCCGAACTCTGCTCGCAATTGACGTGCCTATATCAATGTGATTTGCCGAATGAAGGCGCCTGTACGTGGAGCTTTGAGCTGCTATGGTTGGAGCGTCTATCACATTGCCGCTGGCTCACAGAATTAGTGCGCGTAAGCACCATCATGGCATTTGTTTTGACTGCAATTTCATGGTCTTGGAAACTAGCCCTGTTCGCCCCAATTCCAACAATTCAGCGCAGACTGATGTGTGGTGGACCTTCAAGCCAACGTACGCCCAAGACACTGGCAACTACAGCACAAGCTATGTACCGCGCATGGAGTTCTCCATGAAATTCTCGAATATCTTTGTCGGCAGCGACGCCTTCTCACAAACGCACGGTCCAACAAACGTCGGCTACTACCTCCTCAATGCCACAAACTCCGCTCTAGTCAACTACAACAACTTCGTCATATCGTGCGCAATATTTCAAGTGCAAGCTGTCTATCTGTTCTTGGGTTTTGTTCTATGCAACATGTTTGCATCAGTTGTCTTTAAAGGAAGCCGGCAGCCGTACATCGATGCTTTCATTAAGCAAAGCAAAACCGGCAGCAGTTACCGGTTGAACCCGTTCATGCGCATGGTGCTGTTGACATTGGCAAACCCGTGACGAAATTAGAATATGTTGACGCATTCGCACTTTCCTTCTCATTGCATTGTCTGATCTGCTTGCAGGGTGTCGCTTGCAATCGCCAATGCAGGTTCAATGTGGAGCTTCTGGGCAGACATGGCCACCCCAGGCTTTGAGGTCTTGGGTTGGACGCAGATGCCTGACGGTGCACAAGTGGACATGGCCTTGTACTACTACCCCTTGAACCCTGGTGGCAACTGGTATGGGTTCGAGGGCGAAAACACATACGCTCTGGCAGCAGGCGTCCGCACATGCTTCCTCAATGGCACCTTCATAAGCAGCTACCTGCCAGATGTCAACTACAACGGCGGCTTCAGTTCGTCAGTGCTGACCTCTGGCGCGAGCATGGCGTCCGTTGGCAGCGTGCAGTCGGTGTGCGCCTTCAACTGCCAGTGCGGCGGCCTTGGGGAGGCATGCTTCCCGCCACCGCCGCCCACACCGCCTCCCCCCAGCCCGCCGCCTAGACCTCCTCCGCCCAGCCCTATGCCACCACCATTCCCGCCGCCTCCCTCGCCACCACCGCCTAGCCCTCCTCCGCCTAGCCCACCGCCCCCCTCGCC
>JAABUM010000744.1_pt1 | contig 54143 bp, 49 predicted proteins | sample 5559161 | NCBI WGS metagenome assembly JAABUM01 (sample SAMN10711868, study PRJNA513369) | rock metagenome | isolation source: Antarctica rocks | place: Antarctica: Victoria Land, Siegfried Peak nord
TTAGCGTGGGACACGAGGACCTCCGGTGTGAGGAGCGGTTCTTCGACAGCTCCACACCTCACCCGGAGGTCTTCCTCATGTCACGACGCCATGCCGGTCAACGTCACCAACGTCTGTGGTCAGTACAACTAGCTTCCCTGCTGGGGGTAGATGGTCTCGCCGCGGGCAAGCATCTCGACGAACTGGGCGATCTTTCGTGCGCGGGTCTCCGAGCGCTTGACGGCGTTGACCCGGTAGATCAAGGCGTAACGATTGGTCGAGTTGAGCCTGCCCAGCATCATCGCGGCTGCAGGGTTGGCGGCGATCGCCGCGGCCAGGTCCTCCGGCATCGCGGCGGCCGCCTGGCCGGCGTAGGCGTTGCTCCATCGCCCGTCGGCTTTCGCCGCCTCCACCGCAGCCTGACCCACTGAATGCATTCGACCGGCCACAGTGAGCCGTTCGACGTGCGCGACGTTGCGGGCAGACCAGGCACTGCGGGAGGTGCGCGGGGTGAAACGCTGGCGGAAGCTGTCGCCGTCCCGGCTGCCCTTCTGGCCGTCGACCCAGCCGAAACACAGGGCCTCGTCCAGCGCCTCCTCGTAGGTCAGGGAAGTAACCGTGCCGCCCTTCTTGTGCAGGACGAGCCACACCCCCGGCTCGGCGTGATGCTCGGCAAGCCACTTGCGCCACGCCACCGCGTCGGCCAACAACAGCTCGGGCAGTTCGATCATGGGCCTAGAGCGTAGTGATGGTCCCGCTCAGGTGCGGCGTGTCCTTCGTGGCGTTGCGCAGACCAAGCTCCCAGCCGGTGGCGGTCTTGGCGGTGGAGAAGATCACCGAGCTCGGTAGCAGGATCGGCTTACGGAACGCCAGGGTGTAGTCCATCGCATCGGGCAGGCGCCCCTCCAACGCGGCCAGGCACCGTGCCGCGCTCCACATCCCGTGCGCAATAGCGCGGGGGAAGCCGAAAGCTTTGGCGCTCAGCGCATGTAGGTGAATCGGGTTGCGGTCGCCGGAGACTGCGGCGTAGCGGCGACCGAGTCCGTCATCCAGCTTCCACATCGCCGCGGCGCCCTCGGGAATGTCGATCTTGGGCCCCGAGGATGCGGTCTCCGATCCGCCGCTGCCCTTGCGGAGGTACGTGCTGGTACCGGTGTAGATGCGCTCCGCACCGACGTTGACCTCGGTGATCAGGTCCAGCTGGCGGCCTTGGCGGTGTGGACGCAGGTTGGTGGCGTGGACGGTGACGTCGAAGCTCTCCTCGGCCCCCACCGGGCGAGTGGTCTCGATGCGGTTGGCCACATGCACCATCCCCAGCAGCGGAAACGGGAAGTCGCCTGCGGTCATCAGCTTCATGCTCATCGAGAAGGCAAGCACGTGCAGGTAGGTCGCAGGCAGGGTTTCGCCGAGGCGGAAGCCACACACCCGCGCGTAGTCGGCCAGGTGCTCCCGATCCACGGTCAGACCCGGCAGGAACAGCTCCCGCTCAGGCAGCTGCTGCGGACGTCCGCCGGGCAGCGGTAGTGCCGCCAACGCCGCTTTGAGATAGGGCTGAGTCAACCCCGGCGCATCGGTCAGGGTCTCGGTCTGCATGCTCAGGCCCCCAGCAGACTCTGGCCGCACACGCGGACGATCTGCCCGGTGACCGCAGCCGACGCCGGGCTGGCGAAGAAGGACACTGTCTCGGCGACGTCGACGGGCAACCCGCCCTGGGTCATGCTGTTCATCCGACGGCCGGCCTCGCGGATGACGAGGGGTACAGCGGCGGTCATCTTGGTCTCGATGAATCCGGGAGCGACCGCGTTGATGGTGATGTCGCGCTTGGCCAGCTCCGGGGCCAGGGCCTGCACCAGGCCGATAACGCCGGCCTTGGAGGTGCCGTAGTTGGTCTGACCGTTGTTCCCGGCGATCCCGGCGATGGAGGACACCCCGATCACCCGGCCGCCCTCGCGTAAAGCCCCGCGTTCCAGCAGTTCGGCGGTGAGGCGTTCGGGCGCCGCGAGGTTGACCCCGATGACGGCGTTCCAGCGGCCAGCGTCCATGCCACCAAGGGTCTTGTCGCGGGTGATGCCTGCGTTGTGCACGATGATGTCCGCGCCACCGTGGCGCTCGAGCAGGTGGTTGGCCAGCGTGGCTCCGGCGTCAGCCGCGGTGACGTCCAGTGCCAGCGAGCTGCCACCCACAGCGTTGGCTGTCTGCGAGAGCGCCTCCCCGGCTTGCGGTACATCGGCACATACCACGTGCGCGCCGTCCCGGCTGAGCACCTCGGCGATGGACGCGCCAATACCCCGCGCGGCGCCGGTGACCACGGCGACCTTGCCCGCCAACGGCTTGTCCCAGTCGGTCGGCGCCGCGGCGTCGTGGGCGTCGATGGAAATGACCTGACCGGAGACGTAAGCCGATTTGCCGGACAGCAGGAAGCGCAGCGTCGACTCCAGTGCCGAGGGGGCGGCCTGGGGGGAGACGTAGACCAGCTGGGCGGTGGCTCCGCGCTTGGCCTCCTTGCCTACGGAGCGGGTGAAGCCCTCCAGTGCGCGCTGGGCGATGGACTCCTGGGCTGAGCCGGTGTCTGCGGGCGGCGTGCCGAGCACGATCACCCGTCCACTCGGCGCCACCTGGCGAATCACCGGATGGAAGAAAGCATGCAGCTGTTCCAATTCGTCGATGCTGGCGATCCCGGTCGCATCGAACACCAGCGCGCCGTACTTGGCGGCATCGTTCGTCAGCTCATAGTCGTTGGCGAGCAACTCACGCACTGGCTCGACCAGCTGTCCTGCGCCGCCCACCAGCACCGGAGCGGCCAGTGCCGATTCTCCGGGCTGGTACCGGCGCAACTTCTCCGGCTTCGGCAGGCCGAGCTGCCCGGCCAGGAAGGCGCCGGGCATGGAGTGCACGAGCCGGGAGTAACGGTCAGACGGTTGGCGGGGGCTGAACTGCGCCGAATTCACTGCTTGCACCTTCTTCAGAGAGGACTGGGCCGGGTCGACAAAGAACTTACTCGTGAGTAACAATACTCATCGGTAGGTAAAGCGTCGAGTCCTGGGAGACAACCGTGGCCACACAGTCTGAACGCAGCACAACCGCCGCGCCAGGGGGGCACATCAGCCGCCCGGTGGCAGTGCTGGGCGGAAATCGCATTCCGTTTGCACGCTCGAACAGTAAGTATTCTCGAGCGTCCAATCAGGACATGTTCACCGCAGCTCTGGATGGCTTGGTCAGCCGCTTCGGTCTGCAGGGCCAGCGATTGGGGGAGGTGGTCGGCGGCGCCGTGCTCAAGCACAGCCGCGACTTCAACCTCATCCGGGAGTGCGTGCTCGGCAGCGCGCTTTCGCCCGAGACCCCCGCGACGGACATGCAGCAGGCCTGCGGCACCGGATTGCAGGCAGCCATCACGGTGGCGAACAAGATTGCGCTGAACCAAATCGAGGTTGGGGTGGCCGGCGGGGTGGACACCACCAGTGACGCCCCGATCGCCGTCAACGACGAGCTGCGCCGGGTGCTGTTGGAGCTCAACCGCACGCAGAGCACGGTGGGGCGCGTCAAGCTGCTCGGTTCTCTGCGGCCCGGGCAGATCGTGCCGGAGACCCCGCGGAACGGGGAGCCCCGCACCGGGCTGTCGATGGGCGATCACGCCGCGCAGACTGCGCTGAAGTTCAACATCTCGCGGGCCGATCAGGATCAGCTCGCCGCGGAGAGCCACCAGAAGATGGCCGCCGCGTACGAGCAGGGTTTCTTCGACGACCTCCTCACGCCCTACCTCGGGCTGTCCCGCGACGAAAACCTACGTCCGGGTTCCACCGTGGAGAAGCTGTCCAAGCTGAAGCCCGTCTTCGGCAACGGGCCCAAGATGACGATGACCGCGGGCAACTCCACGCCGCTGTCCGACGGTGCGTCCGCGGTGTTGCTGGCCAGCGAGGAGTGGGCGGCCGAGCACTCGATGCCGGTGCAGGCCTGGATGACGTACTCCGAGACCGCCGCCGTTGACTATGTGCACGGGGCGGACGGCTTGCTGATGGCGCCTACGTACGCGGTGCCGCGAATGTTGGCCCGTGCCGGTTTGACCTTCGCCGACTTCGACTTCTTCGAGATCCACGAGGCATTTGCGTCGCAGGTGCTGGCCACGCTGGCTGCCTGGGAGGACGAGACGTACTGCCGTGAGCACCTGGGGCTCGACGGCGCGCTGGGTGCGATCGACCGGTCCAGACTCAACGTCAACGGGTCTTCGCTGGCGTCCGGGCACCCCTTCGCGGCTACCGGCGGGCGCATTGTGGCGAGCTTGGCCAAGCAATTGGCGGAGAAGGGGTCCGGCCGCGGCCTCATCTCCATCTGTGCCGCTGGCGGACAGGGTGTGACGGCGATCCTGGAGCGCTGAGCTCATGCTGCGCGAAAGCCGCATTCACCCAACAATCGCGTGCGAATGCGGCTTTCGCCCAATATGGAGGTGCCGCGGCCTACCGCTGTCTGCGCGCCTATCGGTCGCGTCTTAGAAACCTCGATACGGTCCGAGAGTGGATCCAGTACGTAACCCGTTTGCCCCCGGCGCCGGGCAGCGCCCGCCGGAACTCGCCGGCCGCGACCGTGAGCTGGCTGCGTTCGATGTCTTGATCGAGCGGGTGTCGCATGGGCGCCCGGAGCGCAGCCTGGTGCTCACCGGTCTGCGCGGAGTAGGCAAGACCGTGTTGCTCGGTGAGTTGCGCTCGCGGGCGTTGCGGCGCGGTTGGGCGACGGGCAAGGTCGAGGCGAAAGCCGGTACGTCGCTGCGACGTCCGCTCTCGGCGGCCCTGCATCGTGCGGTGCGGGATCTGGCCGTCCGCCACCGCGCACCCGACCGGGTGGACGACGTACTCGGTGTGCTGAAGGCGTTCGCGCTCAAGGCCAATCCCGAGGGCACCGGCATGCGCGACAAGTGGCAACCCGGCATCGATGTACCGGCTACCCGCGGCCGCGCCGATTCCGGGGACATGGAAATCGACCTCGTCGAGCTGTTCACGTGCGTGGCCGAGCTGGCCGCCGATGTCGGCACCGGCCTGGTCTTGCTGCTCGACGAGATGCAAGATCTGGGTCCCGACGACGTGTCCGCGATGTGCGCCTCGTGTCATGAGCTCAGCCAGTCCGGTGCGCCATTGGTGGTGGTGGGTGCGGGCCTACCCCATGTGCCGAGCGTGCTGGCGGCGAGCAAGTCCTACTCCGAGCGGTTGTTTCGCTACCTGCGCATCGACAAGCTCGACCCGGCGGCCGCGGAGCAGGCCATCCGGACGCCGGTGCAGCGGGAGGATGCAGAGATCGATGACGACGCGTTGGCCGCGCTATACGAGACGTCGGGGGGCTACCCGTATTTCGTTCAGGCCTACGGCAAGGCAGCGTGGGACGCGGCACCGGGGGAGCGGATCACTGCGGCTGATGTTGCTATCGCCGGCCCCGAGGCGGAGGCAGAGCTGGCCGTCGGCTTCTTCGGTTCGCGGTTGGAACGCGCGACCCCCGCCGAACGGGAATACCTCTACGGCATGGCCGAGTTGGCCGACCTGGCGGGAGAGGCGGATCGTGCCGTACCGACCGCTCAGGTAGCCGAACACCTGGGTCGCAAGGCGTCGTCGTTGTCCCCCGCGCGGGACAGCCTGCTGAAGAAGGGGCTCGTGTACGCCACCGAGCGCGGTTTCGTCGCGTACACGGTGCCTCACTTCGGGCGTTTCCTCGCCAGCCGGCCCAGTTGACTCTTGTCCGGCCCGAGCGATTCTGAGACTTGAGCGAGGATTCAGAGAAAGCGGTCAGGCGCCCGACGGGCCGTCGTGGCTGGTAATGCCCTCTCGTCGCCGCCACGAGCTGACCCGTGGTCGCGCCAGGCTGAGCGTTCGGCGTTGATACCGGAGGGGTGCAACGTGCTCAACCTTGACCTGCAGCCGCTCAACCTCGACCTGCAGCCGCTGAGCCTGAACCCGCTCGGGCTGACCGTCACCCTGCAGGAATTCAAGCTCGTCATCGTCGCCGTGCGCGGACCCCGGAACCTGCTGGGCAACCTGGTGTGCGCCATCGCCGGACTGCTCAACCCCGGAGGGTTCCTCGGCGGCCTGCTGCCCCCGCCGACTTCCTCAGCCGGCTCCTCGGCGGCCCGCTGCCCCCGCCCGGCCGCATAACGCCCACACCGGCGAGTCGCGCCGCCGACCGAAGCAACACCTTCCCGAGCGTCCTGCGACACATCGGAAGCCCTGTCACGGCCAATCGGGTCGGCGGCATGCTCCTGCTGAGGTGGCCATCTGAAGAAGCCGACAAGACACAACGGCTCGCTGAGCGCCCCGTTGCCCCGGAGCGAGAGCTCGAAGATCAAAGCCTCCCGCAAGCAGGTGCAATCCGGGCCGTGTTCAGCGGTGGCGACCAGTAGGTATGCCGTATCCGGGACTGGCCACGCGGGGAGGGCTGCAACCCATACGGTCGTAGGTCCCCGTGCGCGACCCGCGACAAAACCTACCCGCGGCGCGGCGCCCGTATCGCACATCGGATGGCGCTGGATCACCCGCATTGCGTCGCCGCGGTGGCGCCCCTCGACATCCTCCCCCCGCTCGAGGTCTGGCGGCTGATAGACGACTGGCTCGCGCAGCGCTACTACCACTGGGCATTCCTCTCCCGCGATGAGTTCCCCGCGCGCCTCAGCAACCACGATCCGGTCTACTTCCTGCACCCGACGCTCGGCGGCCCCAGCGGTGGGCTGGATGTCTTCGACTCCCGCGCGCTCGTCGCGTACGACCGTGCGGCCCAACGCCCGGAAGTCGTCGCCGCATGGTGTAAGGACTACTGGTTCGCGGCGCGCGACGACCTCGAGCACGACCGCGCCGATCTGGGCCGCACGTTGGACGTCCCGGCTCTGGTGCTCTGGGGCGACAGGGGAGTTGTCGGCGCGACATCGTGGCCCGCTGGAGGTCTGGCGCGGCCACTTCCCTCGCGTGACGGGAGCTGCGGTCGCGGCCGGGCATTTCCTTGCCGAGGAGTGCCCCGACGAGGTACTCGCCGCGGTGTCCGACCACATCGCCGGCTAGGTGGGTCGGCCGCTGTTCAGCTACGGCGGGCGGTGGCGAGGGAGGCGAGGATGGCGACGGCGGCGAGACCGCACAGCACGGTGACCGGCGCAGCGACTGCGGCGGTGAATCCCTGTCGCGGGTTGCGGGTGAGGACGTCCAGCGCCCCGGCAACGGGCGAAACACGGATGACGATACTGAGTAGGGTGACCGCCACGACGCCGAGCACCGCCGGGCCCGGGCGGTGCAGGATCGGTGGCGCAAGGAGCGCGCCCAGCCCCACGCCGAGTAACCCGAAGACCAGATGAACACCCACACCACCCAGCCAGGCGTGCCAGCCGTGAATGTTGTGGTGGTTGGCCACCCGGCCCAACCGATGGCCAGGGCGATGAACGGCAGGGTCGCGACGCCCGCGGAGACCAACAACGCCGCTTGGACCCGCAGTTGACCACGGGCGGTGGCCGCGGTGATCTGCCGGGCGACCGGGTCCTGGGTGCTCAGCATCATGCGAGTCAGCCATGCCAGGATCGGGAACAACGCGACCAGCGGTCACGCCGTAGGCGGGCACCGCTGGGCCCGCGTCGAGGGGGTAGACCAGCCATAGCACAATGAGATAGACCAGCAGCGACGGCACCCAGCGTTGCGATCGGGCGGAGTCTGCCAGCTGGTAACGACACAAAGCGTTCACCCGCCCGCCTCCACCCGTCGAACAGACAGCCCGGCCGCCAACGCCGCAGCGAGCACCCCGTCGCAGGCCGCGGCGTCGACCTGCAGGCGCATCCCCTCGGCGCTGCTCGCCACGCTGCGCACACCGTCGTGCCGGGCGGCGTCAAACGCGCCCGGGCGCCCGGCCAGTACCACCATCCGCACCGGGTCGGGAGCCGCCCGGGGCTGGAGGGCACCCGCGGCCAGCAGCAGGCGCACATCAGGTGTCAATGCTCGAGCCCGCCCGCCGTGATCGGTGAACACCACGGCCACACCGGCGTCCCGGCGCGCCCGCACGTGCTCCATCACCACGGCTTGTGCTGTCGCATCCAGCCCGGCGAACGTCTCATCGAGAACCAGCAGCGCCGGGTCGCCGAGTAGTGCCTGTGCCACGGCCACCTTCTGGCAGGTGCCCTTGGACAATTCCGTAAGCGGTGTGTCAGCGACCGCGGCGGCACCGATGTTCTCCAAGAGCTCGGCGCTGCGTGCCACCACAACGCGCTTCGACATGCTTCGGATCCGACCGAGGTGTCCCAGGTACTGGCTCGGGCTGAACGACAGGCTCGGCGGGAAACGCTCCGGGCACGTAACCCACCTGCGCTGGCACACCGGTGACGCGGCCGCGGGTGGGCACCGTGACCCGGGCCAGAATGCGCAACAGCGTGCTCTTCCCGCAGCCGTTCCCGCCCTCCAGGTAGACCAGCGCGCCCGCGGGCACGCGCATCTCAACGTCGCGCAACACCCACGGGCCACGTCGGCAGTACCGCTTATCGACCCGCTGCAGCCCTATCTCCACGGTGTCCGCCCTGCGGCTGCGGGCATCAAAGGCCGGGCAGCCCGTCGATACTGCTCGCGTTCTTGAGTGCGCGATAGGAGTCCATGCCCTTGGGCCCCTTCTTGTCCGCGGTCAGCTGTAGCAGGTCGCGCTCTTCGACCAGGTCCATGACCGGCACGCCCCACCCGCAGGACTCGCTGACCCGCTGCACATCCACGACGACCACGGCGCGGGTGCTGGGATGGGCGGGGCACCGGGCGACCACGTCGTCATACGCCGCCTCGCCGGGCAATGCGATGCGGCCGCGGCCGTGTAGCCGCACGATGCGGGGCCGGCGGTCGAAGGAGGCGAACATCAGACAGATGCGACCGTTCTCCCGCACGTGCGCGATCGTCTCTACACCGCTGCCTGTGTAATCGACCCAGGCCACTTGGTGCGGACCGAGAATGGCCAGGCTGTCGTGGCCTCGGGGCGAGACGTTGACGTGCCCGTCCGCGGCAAGCGGGGCGGTCGCGACGAACCACAGAGGCTGCGCCGAGATCCACTGGGCCAAGCCCTCATCGATCCCCTCGAACACCTTGCCCATGACGAAAGCGTAGAGGTCTGGTGTCCACGCTGCCGGCCCTATCGCTGGTCCTGTCGGCCAGGATGGGGAGATGACCGAAATGGCCTTCTACCGCGAGATCGAGCAACACGAGGAAGGAATGCTCGACGTCGGTGATGGGCAGTCGATCCACTGGGCGGTGTGCGGCAACCCCGAGCGCAAACCTGCCGTGGTGCTGCACGGCGGGTCGGCCTGAGAATTGCGCATCGCCCGACGCCTGCTATGCGTAACGCCGAGGTTGTGACTCGGTGCGGGCCGAGGGGTGTGGGGAATCACCGCCGTTTTGGATGCTTAGCAGCGCTAACTGAGCAATAATGAGTTGTACCAAACGATCACTCAGACAACACATGTGAGGCACCCCATGAAGGTCACGTCCCGTATCCGCGTCTACCGCGACAACGCCCGCGCGCGCCACGCGTTCGAGCGAGCGCTGGCCGGTGCGGCGACGCCGTCCCACCGCCAAGAGCTCGTCGCGCTCAGCCGCGGCGCCGCGTTCGCGAACCTGCGCTGAGGTTGTAACAGTTTCGAGATCGGCTCCGATAGACACCACAGCTCCGCGTTGCTACCTACCCCGACTTGGTAGCAACGCGGAGCTTTCCAACGCGTGGGGGGTGCCTGGCTGCGGGAAGGGGCGTTTCGTGACCCGAACACCACGCTGACCCCCGAAAAGGGGCGCCCCGTGACCGGAACGCCCCTTCGGAGCGTCAGAAGGAGGCTTCGTCCAGCTCCATGATCGCGTTGTCCACGTTCTCCACGATCGTCCGGCTGGCGGACAACTCCGGCAGCACGTTCTTCGCAAAAAACGACGCCACGGCCACCTTCCCGTTGTAGAACGCGGTGTCCTTGGCGCCGACCTCGCCACCGAGGGCGCGCAGGGCGACCTCGGCCTGGCGCAGCAGCTGCCAGCCGATCAGCAGGTCGCCCACGCTCATCAGCAGCCGAACGCTGGACAGCCCGACTTTGTACAGGTTTGTTGCGTCTTCCTGCGAAGCCATCAGGTCGTTGGTCATCGCCGCCAACATCGCCTGCACGTCACCCAGCGCCGTGGCCAGGTGGGTGCGCTCGACCTTGAGCCGGCCGTTGCCCGCCTCGGACTCGATGAACTTCTGCACCTCGCCGGCGATGTAACCGAGTGCGGCGCCCTTGTCGCGGATGATCTTGCGGAAGAAGAAGTCCTGCGCCTGGATCGCCGTGGTGCCCTCGTAGAGGGTGTCGATCTTGGCGTCGCGGATGTACTGCTCGATCGGGTAGTCCTGCAGGTAGCCGGACCCACCCACGGTCTGCAGGCTTTGCGCGAGTTGCTCGTAGGCCCGCTCGGAACCGACGCCCTTGACCACGGGCAGTAGCAGGTCATTCACCTTCTCGGCCAGGCTGATGTCGCCCTCGCCGGAGATGATCTGATCTTGGAAGGACGCGGTGTACAAATACACCGCGCGAAGGCCCTCGGCGTAGGCCTTCTGCATCATCAGGCTGCGGCGGACGTCGGGGTGGTGGGTGATGGTGACGCGCGGCGCCGTCTTGTCCGTCATCTGCGTCAGGTCGGCACCCTGCACCCGCTCCTTCGCGTAGTCCAGCGCATTCAGGTAGCCGGTGGACAGGGTGGCAATCGCCTTGGTGCCCACCATCATCCGCGCGTTCTCGATGACCTTGAACATCTGCGCGATGCCGTCGTGCACGTCGCCGACCAGCCAGCCTTGCGCCGGGACGTCGGTGGCGCCGAAGGTGAGCTCGCAGGTTGTGGAAACCTTGAGGCCCATCTTGTGCTCGACGTTGGTCACGTACACGCCGTTGCGCTCACCGAGCGCGCCGGTCTCGGCGTCGAAGTGGAACTTGGGCACGAAGAACAGCGACAGGCCCTTGGTGCCTGCCTTCGCGCCCTCCGGTCGGGCGAGTACGAGGTGAAAGATGTTGTCGAACAGGTCGTTCTCCGCCGAGGTGATGAAACGCTTGACGCCCTCGATGTGCCACGAGCCGTCGTTCTGCTTGATCGCCTTGGTACGTCCGGCCCCCACGTCCGACCCGGCATCCGGCTCGGTGAGCACCATGGTGGCGCCCCAGCCCTGCTCCACGGCCAGCGCGGCCCACTGCTTCTGCTCGTTGGTACCGCAGTCGTAAGCGATCTGGGCGAAGCTGGGCCCGGCCATGTACATGTGCGCGGCGGGGTTGGAGCCGAGAATCAACTCGCCGATGGCCCAGACCAGGGTGCGGGTGGCCGGGATGCCGCCGATTTCCTCGGACAAGCCCATCCGGTACCACTCGCCGTCCCACAGCGCCTTGAACGACTTTTTGAACGACTCGGGCAGCGTCACCGTGTTGGTGGCCGCATCGAACACCGGAGGGTGCCGGTCGGCGTCGGCGAACGAGTCGGCCAGCGGGCCTTCCGCGAGGGTCCGTACCTGGGTGAGCATGTCGCGCGCGGTCTCCTCGTCGAGGTCGGCGAACTGGCCCTGGCCCAAGCGGTCACCGATGCCGAGCACCTCGAAGAGGTTGAACTCGATGTCGCGAAGGTTGCTCTTGTAGTGACCCATCGTGTTGCTCTTCCACTCGTCGGTGCGCGCAGACATCACTGCCTACCCGCCGGTAACAACGAGGATATTACTGGTCGGTAACTTCGGCAAGCGCTAGAGCGGACTCATCTTTGTGGCAACCACCACGGCGTCGATGGCGGTTCGGGTGCCTTCGGGCGTCTCGACGTCGCGGTGCGGCCGTCCAGCCGTGACCGGCGTCATGCAGGCGGGCAACTCGGCCAGCACGTCATCGGGCGTGAACAGGATGCTTGGCTCAGGAGGGCCGCCGTAGCCCTCCGTGAGATTGATGAGGTCGTGGGCGACGACCACAAGGCGCCCGCCGGGAGCCAGCGCGGAGCAGACGCGGGGGATGAGTGCGCGACGATCGGCGGCAGGCAGATGCAGGTAGATGACCAGAGCAAGGTCGTACTCGTCGTCGAATTCGGCGGTAGTGACGTCCGCATGCTGCCAGTCCAGTCGTGAGATCACCGCTTGGGGCGCCCGCGCAGCCACCTCGGCGCCCTTGCCTAGGGCGACAGCGGAGTAGTCGAGACCGGTCACCTGCCAGCCGCGGGTGGCCAACCACAGCGCGTTACGCCCCTCACCGCAGGCCAGGTCGAGCGCGCGCCCCATCGGCAGCGCGGTCGTGTGCTCCACCACGTAGCGGTTGGGCGGTGCACCCCAGACCAGCTCACTGTCGGTGTAACGGGCGTCCCAGTCGGCGGCATCCATGGTGCGACCGTAACGCGCGCGATCCTCGTGTCAGCAGAGTGTGCGCTCGGCGGAGGAGACGAAAGCCTCGGCGATCTGGTCCTGCGACAACTTCGAACCGGGCGCAAGCATGGAACCGATCTGGCTGAACTGACTGAGGATGTCCTGCCGCGACGTGCCCTTGGCCTTGGCGTCACAGGTGGCCTTCGCGAACAGGATGTAAATCTCTTCGAGGCCCGGTTGGACCGGTACCCCGGCAGCCCGCAGAGCCTGGAGGTAGTCCTGGCCCTTCGGCCCGGCGTCGGCGACCGCCTTGGCCGGGTCGCCGCCCGAGGGGAGCGGCACCGAGCCGGGCTTGGTCGCGGTGGGCTGCGCCGCGGGAGGCTTGGCCGCGGGAGGCTGGGCCGCGGGAGGCTGGGCCGCTCCAGTCGGATTGGCCTGCGCGCCGGTCGTTTTCGCTGGAGTCGGTGGCACGGCGACACCGGAGGTGGGGATGGCGCTGGCATTCGGTGCGGTCGACGGCGCTGCCGCGGATCCGGACGGCGCGGCCGGCGCGGACGGCGCGGACGGGGCTGTGGAACCGCTGCTCGCCGAGGCGCTCACCGCAGCCGGCGGAAGTGCCGGAGCGACCGGAGTCTTGCTGCTCGAGCTGCAGCCGAGCAGGCCGGCACAGCCCAGAGCGGTGAGAGCAATGGCCAATTTGCGCAGTGGAGTCACAGTCTCGATAGTGCCATGGGCGAGCACACCGAGGTCCACGGACCTCAACAGCGATGTGGGTGAGTCGTTCGGTCGCTGGGTGCTCGGCGACGATGAGGCAGTACTGACCGCCGTCACCAGCGCGAACGTGGCCTGTGGCTTTCACGCCGGGGACCCCCCGACCTGATGTGCAGTGGGTTCCGCAACGGCCATGTCGAGCACCGTGTCTGCGCGCTGGCTGAGCGTCGCGTATGGGCCGCCGTAGAGCAGCGCCGCGGTCAGAAGCGCCGGGCGGATCAGCGGTTTAGAGGTGGTGGCATAGTCGCCGTGGAATCTTCGCTGCCATGCCCTCGAGCGACAGCGGCGCTGCAGTGTTCTGTCGGTCACGAGCGGAGCGGATGACGGGAATCGAACCCGCGTGTTCAGCTTGGGAAGCTGATGTTCTGCCATTGAACTACATCCGCATGGCACCTCATCGGTACCGCGCCTCGTCAGCGCCGCGGCAGAGCATAACGCGACTACCACCCGCGCAGGTCCACCGCCCAGCGTTGCCGCACCTGGTCTCCGTCTACCAGCCACATCGCCTCGTGCAGCGCCACTGTCGGATCGACGTGTGCGGGCAGCACGCGGACGCGAGCCCCGACCGAAAGCGGCTCAGCAGGGGCGAAGGTGGTGTGCTCGTCGCTGCAGAACCACACCTGTGCATCGGCAATGGTGGGGTTGCCGTGGTCCATGCCCAACGACTTCAACCCCACGTCGGCGACGGCGTAGTCCGGGCTTACCGAGATGACGGTGGCCAGGATCGACAGTGCGTGCCCGAACGGGTAGCCCAGCGTCGCGTACGAGGTGTCCATCAGCGCGTAGGAGCCGGCCTGGATCTCGGTGGCCCAGGTGTTGATGGCGTAGGTGCCGGTGCCGCCGGCGCTGACCAGGTCCCCACCGACGTCGGTGTGCGCGGCCAGCAACAGGCCCATGGCCTCTTCGGTAAGGCGTCGCTGCTCATCGGGGGGCTGCATCATCATCAGGTGGCCCTCGTAGCCCATCACTCCGCGCACCGTCAGCCCGCGGGCGCGCGCCAACTCGGCGATGCGCCCGGCCTCGGCGGGTGGGCAGCCGCACCGGGGCAGGCCGATGTTCACGTCCACCACCACCTCGTGCACGCCGCCGTCGGCCGCTGCTGCCACGGTTTCCGGCGAGTCCACGGCGACCGTCACCCGGTGTCCCTGCTCCACCAGGGCGCCGAGCCGGTGGGCGGCGAGCACCTCGTTGGCCAGCAGCAGGTCGGTGCCGAGGCCTGCCTTTGCCATGCCTTCGACCTCCCGGATGGTCGCGCAGGTAAAGCCGTGGTGCCCGGCAGCATGCTGCACCCGGGCCAGCTCGGTGCACTTGTGCGCCTTGACGTGCGGGCGCAGACGGGTTCCTGGCAGCGCCGAAGCCATGACGTCTACATTGGACTGAAGTACCTCGCGCTCGACGAGCAGGGCTGGGGTCTGCAGCTCGTCGATCCTCATCCGAGCACCCGCGTGAGGTAGTCATTACCGAAGCGCCGCTCCGGGTCGACGGCCTCGCGCACCGCAGAGAACTCCTCGAAGCGGGGGTAGCGCCCGTGTAACGTCCCCGCGTCCTGGTAGTGCACTTTCCCCCAGTGCGGCCGGCCGTCCAGGTCGTTCATCACGTCCTCCACTGCACGAAAGTATTGCTCGTAAGGCTGTCCGCGGAACATGTGCACGGCCAGGTACGCGGTGTCCCGCCCGGACGCGGTGGACAGCGGGATGTCGTCCGCGGCGGCGAAGCGCACCTCCACCGGGAAGGAGACGGCCAGCTGGTGCCGCATGATCGCCGCTTCGATGCCGGCCAGTGCGGCGCGCACCGCGTCGGCAGGCACCGCGTATTCCATTTCCACGAAGCGAACCCGACGCGGGGAGACCAACACGCGGTGCGAGGTGTCGGAGTAGTCGCGGGCGCCGAGGAGCCGAGCGGCGGCGTTGTTGATCCGCGGAATGAGACTGGGCAGCACAGCGCCGAGCCGGCAGGTGAGCTCGAATGCGCCGTTGCTGAGCACCTCGTCCTCCAGCAGCGCCCGTATCCGGGGTAGCGGCTGCGGTGCCTGCTCGACAGGCAACCGATTGTTGCGCTTGGTCAGCGTACGGCTGGTGTGCGGGAACCAGTAGAACTCGAAGTGCTCGTTGGTGCCGATCAGCTCGTCCAGCTGCGCGAGCACGTCGGGCAGCGCCATCGGCTGCTCCTGCGCACGCAGCGCGAAGGCGTCCTCGACCTGCAGGGTGATCGTGCTGAGCACACCCAGCGCGCCGAGTCCCACCCGCGCCGCGCTGAACAGCTCGGGACGCTCGGTAGCACTGGTGTTGACCACCGATCCGTCGGCGAGTACCAGCTCCATGCCCCGCACCTGGGTGGCGAGACCCCCGATCCGCCCGCCGGTGCCGTGGGTGCCGGTGGAAAGGGCGCCGGCCACCGTCTGCACGTCGATGTCGCCGAGGTTGCTCAAGGCGAGCCCCAGCGCGGCGAGGGCGGGATTGAGCAGGCAGAGCGGCATGCCGGCCTGCACGGTGATTAGGTGCGAGCGCCGGTCCGCGGCGACGAGCTGCGCCATCTGCGATAGATCCACCTGGACGCCGTCGGTGACGCCGATCGCGGTGAACGAGTGGCCCGACCCGATCGCCTTCACACGTTGACGCTCAGCAGCGGCCGCCTGCACGATCGCGGCGAGCTCGTCGACGTTGCGCGGGGTGGCGACCGTACTGGGCGTCGCCCGCTGATTGCCCGCCCAGTTGGTCCATGCCACGCCGACGCCTCTTTCGTGTGAGTCAACTGTCCAAGTCTAGCGGAGGATTGCGCGGTGTCGGCCTGGGGCCACGCACGATCGTGCCCGCTACGCTCACCGGTACCAGTTCGCCGGATGAGAGGATTCCCGTGGCGCGCATCGCGGCAGCGGATCGGCGCGTGCAGTTGGTGGACGCCACGATCAGGGTGATGGCCGAGCACGGGGTGGCTGCCGCAACCACCCGGCGCATCGCGGCTGAGGCCAATACGACCCTCGCCACCGTGCACTACTGCTTCGAGTCCAAACAGACCCTCCTGCGCGAGGTGATCACCACCATCGTGAGCCAGCTGGCGGGCGCCTCCACGCTCGAGCTGCCCGCCGAGCGAGACCTGCCGAGCGTGGTGCAGGAGCTGCTGGAGGGCCTGTGGTCGGTGATCGAGAGCGAGCCCAAACGGCAGCGCCTGACCTACGAGCTCACTCAGTTCGCCCTGCGCGAGCCCGACCTCGCCGATCTGGCCCGCTGGCAATACGAGCTGTACTACGCCGAGTGCGTGCGGATCCTGGACGGCGTGGCGACCGCGACCGGGTGGACCTGGACGCTGCCGCTGGAGGTGTTGTCCCGGATGCTGCTGACGGCGATCGACGGCGCAGTACTGGGCTGGCTTGTCGATGACGACGCGGCGGCTGCGCGGACGGTCCTGCTCGGCTTCGGCGAGCTGTTGTCCACGCTGGCACATCCTGGCTCATGATCGGGCCTCGGCTACCCTCGCCGTGTGCTGCTCTCCGATCGCGACATCCGGGCCGAGATCACCGGAGGACGTCTGGGGGTGGACCCCTTTGACGACGCGATGGTGCAACCGTCCAGCGTGGACGTTCGTCTCGACCGCTTCTTCCGAGTGTTCAACAACACCCGCTACACCCACATCGACCCGGCCGAGCAGCAGGACGAGCTGACCTCACTGGTGGAGGCCGACGGCGACGAACCGTTCGTGCTGCACCCGGGGGAGTTTGTTTTGGGCTCCACGCTGGAGGTCTGCTCGCTGCCCGACGACCTGGCCGGGCGGCTGGAGGGTAAGTCGTCGCTGGGGCGCCTCGGTCTGCTGACGCATTCCACCGCCGGATTCATCGACCCGGGGTTTTCCGGCCACATCACCCTGGAGCTGTCCAATGTGGCGAACCTGCCCATCACGCTCTGGCCGGGGATGAAGATCGGTCAGCTCTGCCTGATCAGGCTGTCCAGTCCGGCCGAGAACCCCTACGGCAGTGCGGCGGCCGGTTCCCGGTACCAAAACCAGCGAGGCCCCACTCCGTCCAAGGCCTACCTCAACTTCCACCGGGTGAGCACCACCCGCTGACGATCAGCGGATCGAGTTGCCCAGGTCCAGCGGTAGCTGGATACCGGTGACGTGGCGGGCCTCATCGGAGGCGAGCCAGGCAACGGCGTTGGCGATGTCCTCGGGCTGACTGATCGCCTCGGGCAGCGGGTTCATGAACATCGGCGCCAGGGTGTGGGCGTGCTCGACCATGAACGGCAGCATGTCGGTGGGCGTCATGCCGGTGGCCACCCCGTTGGGATGAATGGTGTTCACCCGGATGTTGTACTGGCCCAGCTCGTTGGCCATCGTCTTGGCCAGGCCGACCATGCCGTGTTTGCTGGCCACGTAGTGCCCGGTGAACGGCAGCCCCTTCAGGCCTGCGGTCGAGCTGGTCATGATGATGGCGCCGCCGGTGCCCTGCTCGATGAGGATGGGGATGGCGGCTTTGGCGGTGTGGAAGGCGCCGGTGAGATTAACGTCGATGGTCTCCTGCCACTGCGCTGGCGTGATCTCCCAGGACATGTTCGCCGAGCAAATGCCGGCGTTGGCGATCACCACGTCCAGCCGGCCGAGCTCGGCGACCCCGGCGTGCAACGCCGCGGACAGGCCGTCGAAGTCGCGCACGTCGGCCTCGGTGGCGATGATGCGCCGGCCAAGGGTCTCGACCAGGCGGACCGTCTCCTTCAGGTCTTCCGGCGTCGCCCCAGGGTAGATGGTGGAGTCGAGCTTGCGGCAGATGTCGACCGCGATGATGTCGGCGCCCTCCTGGGCCAATCGGAGCGCCTCGGCCCGCCCCTGCCCGCGGGCGGCGCCGGTGATGAAAGCGACCTTGCCGAGGAAACGCTCCGAGGTGGACATGATGGTCATGCTACGAGACCGCGGCCGCCGTCTGCGTCGTCGTCTCGTTGGTCGGGACCACGACCTTCCGCTCGCGCGTCCGATGGTCGGGACCTGATTCGGGAATCACGGAGTCGTGTGCGTCAGCCCATCCGCATGGCAGGCACGGTTCCGCCCAGCGCTCTTCGCAGCGTAGAGCGCCCTGTCCGCGGCTTCGATGAGCGCATCAACGTCAGTGCCGTGGGCCGGGTAGGCGGCCACCCCGATCGAAGCGGTGATCGACAGTATGCGGGTGAGTTCAGCTGTCGATGGCATAAGCGTGCTGATTGCCTGGGTGAGCCGGACAGCGATGCGCATCGCCGCATCCCGATCCACCCCATCGAGCACCACGACAAACTCGTCGCCACCGAAGCGACCTAGTGCGTCATAGCCGCGTAGCTCATCTTTCAAGCAGTCCGCTACCGCCCGCAGGGCGAGGTCGCCGACGAGGTGACCAAACTCGTCGTTCACCCGTTTGAAGTAGTCCAGGTCAATCACCAGGACGGCGGCTGATGCCCTCTCGCGTTCAGCGCGCATCAGGTGCTGTTCGGCTGCTTGGTGCCAGGTACCTGCGTTAAGCAAGCCGGTCTTAGTGTCGGTGCTGGCAGCAACCTCGAGATCCTTGACCAAAGTGCTGCGATGTAAAACGGCACTGAGTACGAGCACCGCCGGGATGAGCCACGGACTGCCCAACACCAACACGGCGGTCACAACTCCCAGCAGGAGCGTGGCGACCTCGAACCCGATCGCGTCCGGACCCGGGAGTACCGCACGCAGCGTCGTTGGCGTGCGCACCAGGTACACCGCGGTGGCCGTCGCCGCCAGGCTCGCAATCGTATAACCGAGGAGAGCCAACAGCACCATGACCGCAGCCGCAGCACCGCCGTCGGCGACTCGCACACCAATGACCCACTGGACCATGGCCGCGGCTCCGGTACCGAGAAGCGTCGTGGCACAGCCAAAAACAATTTGGTAGGAGCGGGCCAGCCTATGCCGCCTGCTTCGCAGCAAAATGTGCCCGTAAATCGCCACTACTACCGCGGCGGCATATCCGTACGGCAGTAAGAGCGCGGCAGCGAAGGTCCACACTGAAGTCGGGTTCGACCAGACCTGCCCCCCTCCGCCAAGATGTAGATATCGGCGTAGGAGATCAACGCGATTTGCCGTCTCGGCGTAAGTCGTGCTCAGCACAACGATCAGTCCGGCGCGGGCTGCGTCGGCGGCATCGAAATGAGTGTGAATCCCTGCGAGGAGCAGGAGGGGCCCTACCACCGCCTCAACGGTGAGAATGAATGTCAGCGCTCGCGGAGGGGTGGACCACAACTCTGTACGGCGAACACGGTTGGTGACTGACGTGCCGAAGGGATCTGCGGCGGCGGCGCTGTAGGGGTCGGTTCGCATCGGCTCACCCCTCGCCCGGTTGGCGACCGCTCCCTCGCGCATTATCGGAAGACCCGAACGCTCGGTTGCCCTATCGACGCTCTCGTCCGTCCGCTGTGACGTCGATCCTAGCGAACAGGGGCAAGATCATCCAGACGCGAGACGATCTATCACTATCGGTGAATTCTGGCTACCCTCAGTAACTGGAGGTGAGTGGCATGCGCAACTGGGAGATGTGAGCGGGAGCGGCGAGGACAGACTAGGAGGTGGCAGGAGGTGAGTGGTATGCGCAACTGGGAGATGTGAGCGGGAGCGGCGAGGACCGACGAGGAGAAAGCAGGAGGTGAGTGGGATGCGCAACTGGGAGATGTGAGGGGGAGCGGCGGGGTCCGCGGACGAGGGACAAAGTGGTCAACGCAGTCGCGCGCGTACGCGCGGCTCTCTGGCGGCGGTGCTTACATGGTTGCGGTGTGGTTGCTGCGTGCCCGGCGAATAGCCAGCGCGGAAGCCAGCAGCACGCCCGCCGCACCCGTGACAGCGATGGTAGGAAATACGGCCCAGGCCTGTGCGATCGCGCCACCAGCGAGGAGGCCAACGCCTTGCGCGGCGAGCAGTCCCGCAGAGGCAACGCCGATTGCCTGGCCGCGCAGGCCGTCGGGCGTTGCAGCTATGTACTCCGCAACGAGCTGTACCTGATACGCCGAGCAGAACCCCGCCAGTGCCCACAGCCCGAGCGTTACGAGCAACCCGGGACGAAATGCAGAGAACACCAGCGGCAGGCCAGCCGCCACCGCGAGCGGACCCAGCAGTGTCGCGCGCAGCGCGGGTCTGACCCAACGGGAGAGCAGCAGCGCACCCACCACGTTGCCGGCTGGATTAGCGGCCAGGAGCCAGCCCACACCAGCCGGTCCAGCACCGACTGCGGCCGCGTACGGCACGGCCAGTCCCTCGGGTACCACCCACAGGCCGGCCAACCAGGACAAGCTCAGTAACAGCCGCAGTTGACGATTGCCCGCTACCAGACGGACTCCTCCCAACAGTCCCGACAGCCTGGGCTCCTGCGCGTTGGTCCTGGCGGCGGGGCGCTGGCAGAGCCCCCACCGAAGCACGACGGCCGAGACCGCGAACGAGGTGGCATCAATAGCCAGTGCGGCACGAGGTCCGACGACGGCCACGGCCGCCCCACCGATCGCGAATCCGACCAGCTGCGATGCTTGGTATGTCGCTGTCCGCAGCCCGAGCGCTACCACATAGCGGTCGTCGGTGAAGATGTCGGCCAACAGCGCTGGTTCGGCGGCCTTGAACGGGGCACCCACCAATGTGGCGAGGGTCAACAGGCCGCTTACCGCCAACAGCGGCGTCCCCGGCAGGGCCATCGCGGCGACGAGCACCGCGCGCACCACATCGCAGCCGATCAATACTCGGCGGCGGGGGTAGCGGTCGGCCAGGCCACCGAGTAGGAACCCGCCGAAGAATGCCGGCAGGAATGTCAACGCGTACACCGCAGCAGTGAGCAGCGTCGAGTTGGTGCGTTCAAACACCAGCACCGACAATGCGACCCGCGCGAGCTGGTCCCCGAGCAACGACTGCACGCCCGCTGTCCACAACCATCGGAACTCACGCTCGGCAAAAACGGATCGGAACCCAGTTGACTGGTCTGCGCGCCCCGCTACCCGATGCCGGCCTGCAGCCACCTTCCCCTCCTCCCGTCAGTCAGCGAACAAAATCAGAAAGAGCCCTCGACACGGTCTGTCGCGCATTTGTTGGGCGCTATCCGGAAGGAGGCCGAATATGGCAGATGACGTAAGGGGGGTGGTTGTCGTCCGCGCCGATTAGTCGGACGGTCACGTTTGCGGGCAGCGGGCTCCCGTCGGCGTGAATGAAGCTGTTTATCGTAGTGTATTCGTCGTGACAGCCGTCGCGGTTCGTCTGCAACAGATGCAAGTAGTCATGAAGATCATCAGGGTGAGTGAAGTCTTGCAACTGGTGTCCGAGCAGTTCGGCTTCGGTTCGCCCGAGTAATTGCAGCAGGGCAGCATTTACCTGCAGCACGGCTCCCCGGCTAGAGAGGACGGCGATGCCGTGCGGCGCGGACTCGAATACGCAACGCAGGCGGTATGCTCGATCGGCGAGGTGACTCTCGACGCTCACCCCGTCGGTGACTTCCACTGCGGTGATGGCGAGATGCCGCAATCGCTGACTGTTCGGATCACGAATGGACTGGTGCGTGGCCCTTACCCAGAGCCAGGCGCCGTCCGTGCGTAGTAGAGGATAGGTGATGACCTGATAGGCGGAATGCCCTTGCCGGAATCGTGTTTTGACCAGGTGTCGGCGACTTGGTGGCAGCAGATCTAGCGCGCGTCTGCCGATGAGCTCCGAGGGTGGGTAACCCAGCAGCAGGACAGACTCAGCGGAAATATAGGTAAACTTGCCAGCCGCGTCGACGAGTGTGGTCAGTTCGCCACCTCCACCCAGCAGTGGTCGGCCGCGTCGATGAGGTTGTGCACGGCTCGCGTTCGAGTGTCCAGCAGAGCAGGGTCGACGGGGCCGCCGAGGAGGTGCCCCTGCGCGGCGTCACACCCCATTGCCGTGAGCTGCTCGAGTTGCGCGTACCGGTCTACCCCTTCAGCGCAGAGCCGAAGCCCGAGGCTGTGCGCGGACTCAATGACCAGACGCGCCAACACCGCATCCGTCGGCTCGATGTCCACGCGTGCGACGAGTTCTTTATCGATCTTCACCCAGTCCAGTGGTAGACGCCGCATCACGGTGAGCGACGATGGGCCCCCGAAGCCACCCACCGAGAGGCGCACACCAGCGTCATGCAACCCTTGGAGAACTACGACAAGTTGGTCCCAGTCAGCGCTCAGCCCGGTGTCGGTGATCGCCATGCACAACCGGTCCGGATGCAGCCCACTCTCGGCCACAATATTGGTCACTAGCTCAACAAAGTCGGGGTCCCTAAGCTGAAGCGCGCTGATATTGACGGCCATGACTCGACCGGGGGAGTCGGTTGGGAGGTCATTGTTCCAGGACGCTGCCTGGCGGCACGCTTCGCGGATCGTCCATTCACCCAGAGGTCCGATCAATCCCGTACGTTCCGCGAGAGGGATCAGCTGCGTGGGACTGCTCACGGCGTTGCGCGGCTGCGGCCAGTGCACAAGCGCCTCTATCCCTTGCACCTCACCGGTCAACAGATCGACCGTGGGTTGGTAGCGCAACGTCAGCACACCGTCATCGAGCGCGGCCCGCAGCCGACGCCCCATGGCGGGGTCATCTGCCCACCGGCGGTTTTGACTCACTACCGGGGGAGCGGTGCGCTCGGTGAAGAACTCGGCCCGACCTCGACCGCGGCTCTTCGCTCGGTACATGGCCAAGTCGGCCCGGTGCAGCAGGATCTCCAGGGACTGCTGCGCATCGTCGTTGTCATCGAAGGTAGTAAACGCGGCGATCCCGACACTGGCGCCGATCGTGATCACGTTGTCGGCGATGAGAAACGGTGTCGAGGCAGCCTGTACCACCCTGCCAGCGACTGCCAGCGCCTGTGATTCGGTAAGAGGCTCGACCATAAGCAGTGCAAACTCGTCGCCGGCGAGCCGGGCCGCCACGTCGTCGGGCCGGCACGACTCGCGTAGCCTGCGCGCGAATTCGACGAGCAAGCTGTCGCCGACCGCGTGACCGTAATCGTCGTTGACCGACTTGAAGTCGTCAAGGTCGATGTAGACCAACACTGGATTCGACGTCGGCCCACCGGCAGTGGCCGGGCGTCCAGCCGTGTGCGATCGGCCAAGACGCGTGGTGTGGCGTTGTAGCAGCACCCGATTTGGTAGCCCGGTCAGCGGATCGTGCAATGCGGCATCGGCCAGCTCGGTGTTGAGCCTGGCCAGTTCCTGCCGGGCGCTGGATTCCTCGGCCACCGCGTGCAAAAGTTGTTCGCGCAGTGCGGCGTTGGCGATCCCGGTGTCTGCTGTGAGCGTTAGTTGCTCGCCGAGAGTGCGGCACAATTGTGTGAATCCGCGCGGGGCCGCCTCGGTATGCGCGACCAACAGCAGCGCCGAGGGAAGCGTGCCGATAGCGACGATGTAGTACGACCGCACGCCCGACGTGGGACCGAGGGGGTAGGACAGCGGGGCTTCTTCCGCGTCTTGGACGCAGCGCGGCAGCCCGTCGCGACGGTCCCACAACTGCTGCATGATCGGTGCGAGTGCGCCCCGATCAGGCAGGGTCCAACCCGACTCGTGCGCGTGGAAGCGCCCGTCCGGCAGCCAAACGATCGCAATCTCACAGCTCAGTGCTTCCGCAGCTACTACGGCCACGTCGGCCAAGGCCTCTGCGACGCTTCCACCCGGACTGCGTCGGTCTGCCAGCGCCCGGCGCGCGTGTGCAATCTCGAGCTCGTCGGCCAGGTGTTTGGCCGGCGACACCGCCTCGACGAGTCCGGCAGCCCTGTTGGCAGCATCGATTAGATCTGCAGAGGTGAGTTCAAAGCTGGCAGCCTCATCAGAGGTCGCTCCAAAGATAATCAGCACATCGCGGCTCAGGCGTACGGCGGCTGCCGCCGCGGCATAGTAGGGCCCGAAGATGTGACGGGGCTCGGTATGCCGTATCCACAGCGGCTCGCCAATGCGCAGTTGTAGGCCCAGCGGGTCGATGTCGACGTCCAGCTCGATGTCGCCGGCCCAGGTCTTGCCGCGGCCGGCGCCACCCACGTGGACAAAGCGCGAGTTGGTCACCCTTCGAAAAACGAACAGGTCCGACGCGCCCAGCTCAACCGACAACCGCTCAGGGGTGTGACGCTCTGGATCGGCGTGACGAAGTGACGTGCCACAGGGGTTCGCGAGGCAATCCTCTGCTGGGAGTGGTTCGCCCATCAGTCCCCCTACTCAGCAACCGAACATCCAACTGACGCAGGCGTCACGCTTGCGCAAGCATAGCGCCGGTGCGCTTAAACATAACTGTAGCCATCGGTGCTCGGTGCTCGGTGCTCGGTGCTCGGTCCTAGGTGGGTCTCCGCTGCCGAGGTTCCCATCCCTCAGCAACCTGCGCATCTGCTCGGTGTGAGCGGGTCGGTTGAAGAGATGGCCCCGTGCCTAGAACAACCATGTCGCGCAGAGTCTGGCCGCTACTCGGTTTCTACGCGCCTCGGCTACGAGCGGCCGAGGCCGCGGACGACGGCGACGAGATGCTTAGCGTACGTCCGCCGGTGCCTGCCCGCATTGGCACAACCAGCCGTCGCGCATACCGGGTCCGCGTGTCGAGCAGCTCGACCTCGACGGGTCCACCGAGCAAGTGTCCCTGCACGGCATCGCAACCCATCGCGGCGAGCTGTTCGCGTGGGGCGTGCCGGTCGGCGCCCTGTGCGGCATACCCGCAGGCCGACGCAGTGTGCGAATTTGATGACCAGTCGCATCAGCACCGCGTCGGTCGGCTCGACAGCGACGCTGCGGACGAGGGTTTCGGCGATCTTCACCCAGTCCAGCGATAGGCGCCGCAACACGGCGAGCGATGACGACCCGGCACCGAAACCGTCCACCGCCAACCGGACTCCCACCTCCCGCAAGGCGTTCAGCACCGCGACGAGCGCACGGCGATCGGTGCTCATGCTCGGCTCGCCGACTTCCATGGACAATTGACCCGGCCGCAGACCGGTCTCGCGGAGAATGTCCGCAACGAGGGTGACGAAGTCCGGGTCTGTGAGCTGGCTCGGCGAGACGTTTACTGCCATCGCCGCACCCGCCGCGCCCGTCGCACCTGTCGCTGCCTGACGGTGCCAGAGCGCCGCCTGGCGACATGCTGCGCGGATGGCCCACTCGCCGAGCGGCCCATCGCGGAGCCCGCGGGCCGACCCATCGCGGGGCCGGGGGCGATCCCGTTTGGCGCAACAGCTACTCTGCGTTAGATTGATGTCACCTCGCTGCGCCGGGGCCCGAAAGTAGCTGACGGGTAACGTATCGGCTGTTGGGTAGCCGTTGGGGCAGCGGTGCGACCTTTACCGAGTGGGGTGGTATCGATGGACAATTCGGCCCCAACTTACGACGTGTCGGAAGCGTACGACGTGCCGGAAGCCTCCCCGGACGCGGATATCGGCCCTGCTGACGTCGGGTCTTTGGCTGCGGTACCGCCACCGATTTCCGTCCCAGGCTGGGCGCGTCACTACCAGTGGGCCACCCTGGGCTTGGACATGGTGGGTGGCGCGATCGCTGGGTTGCTCGCGAGTTTTGTCCGCTTCGGGGGCGAAGCCACGCGCGGAGATCTCGTGCTGAGCCTTGCACTGCCGCTGGTGTGGATAACCACTGTCGCTGCTGCGCAGGGCTACTCCCATCAAGACTTGGGGAGTGGCAGCGACGAATATCGAAATGTCATCCGAGCCGGTGTCGGGTTAGTCGGTGTGGCCGCGTTCATCTCCTACGTCTTCAAGCTCGAGATTGCGCGGGGATTCGTGATCCTTGCGGTGCCGGTGGCCTGCCTGTTCAGTTTGGTGGTTCGCTATGTGGCCCGCCAAGTACTGCATGTCCGGCGGTCGCGGGGCGAATGTCTGCGCTCTGTCGTTGTCGTCGGACGAGATCAGGCGGTGCTCACACTTATCCGGAACCTGGTGGACGACCCGAACTGCGGGATGCGGGTGGTTGCTGCCTGCGTCCCCGACCCATCGGCTGCCGATGCGATACGCGCCGAGGGCATCGACGTGGCCGGGGATTTGGCCAGCGCGGCGGCAGTGGTCAGGGATCTTCGGGCAGATACCGTCGCCGTGACCTCGGCCAGTGAGACTGCGGCCGTATACCTGCGGCGGTTGTCGTGGCAGTTGGAAGGCACCGGCGTCGAGTTGTTGGTGGCGCCCGGCTTGATGGAGGTCGCGGGTCCTCGGCTGCATGTCAGGCCATTCATCGGTCTTCCCCTGCTTCGCGTTCAGCAACCGGAGTTCACCGGTGCGCGCAGGATCGTGAAGGCGATGCTCGACCGCACTGTCGCCCTAATTGGTGTGATGATACTGTCCCCGCTGCTCTTACTGATAGCATTGTGCGTCCGTTTCACCAGCCCCGGGACTGCCCTTTTCCGGCAGCGTCGCGTCGGCCGGGACGGTGAGCCGTTCACGGTGATCAAGTTCCGCACGATGGTCGAAGACGCAGAGTCGCAGCAGTTGTCGCTGACCATTGAAGACGAGGGCGCCGGCCCGTTGTTCAAGCTTCGGAAGGATCCCAGAGTGACCCGCGTGGGCGTTGTCCTACGAAGATTCTCTCTCGATGAATTGCCGCAGCTGTTCAACGTGCTCGGTGGTTCGATGTCGCTGGTCGGCCCCCGGCCGCCGCTGCCAACGGAGGTAAGTACTTACGCGGAGCATGTCAATCGCCGGCTGCTCGTCAAGCCGGGGTTGACCGGACTTTGGCAAATCTCGGGACGAAGTGACCTCACCTGGGAGGAGTCGGTACGTCTTGACCTGCGCTATGTAGAGAACTGGTCGCTGTCGCTGGACCTGCTCATCCTGTGGAAAACGGTTTTCGCGGTGGTCCGCTTTAGGGGTGCATACTGAGGTGGCCGACCCCGACGAGCACCGATTCGCAACCTCCGCGGCGTTGCAACGTCGTCTGCACCAATTGGTGCCTGGTGGCGCACACACTTACGCCCGCGGTTCTGATCAGTACCCCGAACACATGACACCCGTGCTCACTCGAGGTCACGGCGCGCACGTGTGGGACGCCGACGGCAATGAGTACATAGAGTATGGGATGGGCTTGCGGGCCGTGACCCTCGGCCACGGCTACGGCCCGGTGCTGGATGCGGTGCGGCGTGTGCTCGATGATGGCCTGAGCTTCACCAGGCCTACTACACTCGAACTGGCTGCGGCCGAGGACTTCTGCGCGCTCGTCCCTGGCGCTGAGATGGTCAAGTTCACCAAGAACGGCTCTGACGCCGTGACGGCCGCTGTGCGACTAGCCCGGCTGGTCACCGGAAGAGATCGGGTTGCGGTGTGCGTCGATCAGCCGTTCTTCTCCGTTGATGACTGGTTCATCGGCTCCACTGCCATGCCCGGGGGTATTCCCGAGGCGATCCGTTCGCTGACCGTGGGCTTCGGCTACAACGACCTCGAATCTTTCCGTGCGGTGCTGGCGTCAGAGCAGATCGCGTGCGTGGTGATGGAGCCGGCGACGGCTCTGCATGAGCCCGAGCCCGGGTTTCTCGAGGGGGTGCGCGAGTTGTGTACCGCGCACGGCACCGTCCTGGTGTTCGACGAGATGATCACGGGGTTCCGGTGGTCGGCCCACGGCGGGCAGCACGTGTATGGGGTGACGCCGGACCTGTCGGCGTGGGGCAAGGCCATGGGCAATGGATTCCCGGTGTCCGCGCTGGCCGGTACCGCGGAGCTGATGTCGCGGGGAGGACTCGATTGCGACGGGGAGCGGGCGTTCTTGCTCTCCACCACGCACGGTCCCGAAACCGTGTCGCTGGCAGCCTTCCGTGCGGTGGTGGCCACGTACCGGGAGCGCGATGTCGTCGACGAGATGGAACGGGCGGGCCGGCGCCTCGCTCTTGGCGTGGAGCAGGTGTCCCGCGCGGCGGGCACGTTCCCCCAGGTGCAGGCTGTGGGCCGGCCGTCGTGTCTGGTGTTCACCTCCTGCAACGCTGCGGGCCAGCCCTCGCAGGCCTTCCGCGCGTTGTTGCTGCAGGAACTGCTGCGCAGGGGGATTCTCGGCCAGTCTTTTGTCATCTCCGCGGCGCATACCGATGACGACGTGGACGCGACCATAGCTGCCGTGTCCGAGTCGGCCCAGGTCTACCGGCGGGCGCTCGACGCCGGCACTACCGAGGGCTTGTTGCATTCCCGACCGGTTGCACCGGCGCTGCGGGCACTGGCCGCGCCGCGCCGCCTGCAATCAGTACCGCGGCCATGAACGTCTCCCGAAGCGGCAACCTGCACAGTACTGTCCTCATGGGACTCAATGCGCCGCCCGAGCGCATAAGTGACGATGTGAGGGTTCGGCTGTGGAACTGACCTGCAGGCTGTGTGGCTCTCACGAGCTGCGTTCAGTACTTGATCTCGGAGCGACCCCGCCGTGCGAGAGATTTCTCACCGAGGCCCAGCTCGAGGAGCCGGAACTCACCTATCCGCTGCACCTTCGGCTGTGCACGCGGTGTTTGTTGGCGCAGATTCCGGCGCTGATCACTCCCGAGGAAACCTTTACCGAGTACGCCTACTTTTCCTCGTTCTCGACTTCTTGGGTGGAGCACGCCGCTCGTTATGTCGATGCCGCGGTGCAGCGGGCGGCCTTGGACGGCGGCTCGTTCGTCGTAGAGGTGGCGAGCAACGACGGGTACCTGTTGCAACACACCGTGGCGACGGGTATCCGCAGCCTGGGCATTGAGCCTTCGGTAAACGTGGGCGAAGTGGCACGGGCAAAGGGCGTGCCCACGCTGACCGCGTTCCTCACGCCGGAGACCGGAGCGGCGGTACGCGCCGAGCACGGCGCCGCGGACTGGGTAGTGGCCAACAACGTCTACGCCCACATCCCGGACGTCGTCGGCTTCACGCAGGGCCTCCGCGCGCTGGTGGCCGACGACGGCTGGGTGGCCATCGAGGTGCAGCACCTGCTCACCCTAGTGCAACTGGTCCAGTACGACACGATCTACCACGAGCACTTCCAGTATTACACGGTCGCTTCGGCGCAACGAGCGTTGGCCACCGGTGGGCTGAGTCTGGTTGACGTCGAACTGGTCACCACGCACGGTGGCTCAATCCGCTTGTGGGCCAAGCCAGCCGAGAGCGCAGGACCACCGAGTGACGCCGTCCGGCAGGTGCTAGCCGAGGAGAACACGGCTGGGCTGCACACCATGCGAGGTTACGCCGCGTTTGCCGCGGATGCCGGCAGGGTGCGCGCCGATCTGCTGCAGTTCCTGCTCACCGCACGCGCCGAGGGGAAGACGGTGGTGGGCTACGGCGCACCTGGCAAGGGCAACACCCTGCTCAACCACTGCGGTGTCCGTCCCGACCTGCTGGCCTACACGGTCGATCGCAATCCCTACAAGCACGGCCGGTACACCCCAGGAACCCGGATCCCCATTCACGGGCCCGAGCGGATCGATGTAGACCGGCCGGACTACGTGCTCGTCCTGCCGTGGAACCTGCGCACCGAGATCACCGCCCAGCTCGCGCACGTGGCCGACTGGGGCGGCCAGCTTGTGTTTCCCATCCCACGCCTGGAGGTCGTCGCACCATGAAGGTTGTCTTGTTCTGTGGCGGGTATGGGATGCGCATGCGCACCGGAGTCATCGACGATCTGCCCAAGCCGATGCACCGCGTGGGACCACGGCCGCTGCTGTGGCATGTGATGCGCTACTACGCGCATTTCGGCCACAAGGACTTTGTGCTGTGCTTGGGCTACGGCGCCCACCACATCAAGGAGTTCTTCCTGCAGTATCGAGAGACGACCTCCAACGACTTCGTGCTGCACGGCGGGGACGTCGAGCTGCTGAGCTCCGACATCGCCGACTGGACGATCACCTTCGTGCACACCGGCCTCGAGTCACCGATCGGTGAGCGGCTGCGTCGCGTCCGTGACCACCTGGACGGGGAGGAGATGTTTCTCGCCAACTACGCCGATGTGCTCACCGATGCGCCGCTGGACCGGATGGTCGACACCTTCGCCGCCTCCGACGCGGGGGCGTCAATCATGGTGGTGCCGCCGCAAAGTTCTTTTCATTGTGTGCAACTACCGGTGGACTCGCCCGACTTCTCCGACACCCGAGTGTCGGAGGTGATGCCGGTGAGTCGTCTTCCCGTCTGGGAGAACGCAGGTTTCTTCGTGCTTCGCCCTGAGGTGTTCGACTACCTGCCCGAAAACGGCGACCTGATCGAGGATGGATGTGGCGCTCTCGCCGCCCAGGGAAGGCTGATGACCCAGCCCTACCGGGGTTTCTGGCGGCCTGCGGACACGGTCAAGGAGCGCACCGCCCTCGAGGCCTCCTACGCTGCGGGTGTGCGGCCGTGGGCGCTTTGGGAGCAAGCCGCCGAGCGCGACCCGCTGACCGCAGCGCTGCAGCAGCTGTCGGTCGCCAGCTCACCCGCCCGCGAGGGTTGATGATCGCGCTGCTTCCCGATGTCGACCGGGGCGTTGCGGTGCTGGGCGCGCACTGTGACGACATCGCGATCGGTGCCGGCGCAACCTTGCTCGGATTGTGTGCGGCCGTACCCGGACTGGTAGTACATGCACTGGTCCTCTCCGGGGCACGCACGCCGCGCGAGGTGGAGGAGCGTGCTGCGCTGACGGCATTCTGCCCTGGGGCGCAGCTGCAGGTCACGGTCGAGGACCTGCCCGACGGGAAGTTACCGGCGCACTGGGCGCCGGCCAAGGAAGCCGTGCACGCCTTACGGAGACGATGTGATCCGGACCTGGTGCTTGCCCCCGCTCAGCACGATGCCCACCAGGATCACCGCACACTGGCCGAGTTGGTGCCCACGGAGTTCCGCACCCACACCACGTTGGGATACGAGATCCTCAAGTGGGAATCGGACCTGGCTCAGCCCGCCGTGCTGATGCCGGTGGACGAGACTGCCGCACGCAAGGTGGAGCTGTTGCACCAGCACTACCCTTCCCAGCACCAGCGCACCTGGTTCGACGCGGAATCATTCCTAGGGCTCATGCGGGTACGCGGGGTGCAGAGTGGCGTGCGCTACGCGGAGGGTTTCCACTGCAGCAAGCTCGTCATCGGAAAGGTATGCGCATGAAGGTTCTGCTCACCGGGCACCAGGGCTACCTCGGCACCGTGATGGCACCGGTGCTCGTGGCCGACGGACACGACGTCGTCGGCCTCGACACCGGCTTGTTCGCCGACTGTGTGCTCGGCCCGCAGCCACAGGATCCGCCAGGTCTCGCGGTCGATCTTCGTGACGTCACGCCCGCGCACCTCGCCGGTATTGATGCCCTGGTCCACCTGGCGGCGCTGAGCAACGATCCGCTCGGGTCGCTCGCGCCTGACATCACCTACGACATCAACCACCACGCCTCGGTACGGTTGGCGAAGGCCGCCAAGGAAGCAGGGGTGCAACGGTTCCTTTATGCGTCGACCTGTTCGGTCTACGGGGCGTCGGGTACTGCGGGTCTCGTCACCGAGGACGCGGTGCTGGCGCCGGTAACACCGTATGCGGAGAGCAAGGTCCGGGTGGAGGACGAGCTACTGGCGCTGGCGGACGACTCCTTCAGCCCGACGTCGCTGCGCAATGCCACAGCCTTCGGCTTCTCGCCGCGGTTGCGTGCCGACATCGTACTGAACAACCTGGTCGGCCACGCCGTGCTCAGCGGGACCGTGCTCGTCCTCTCCGACGGGACGCCGTGGCGCCCGCTGGTGCACGCCGGCGACATCGCGGCCGCGTTCGCCGCCACGCTCGAAGCGCCGCGGGAGGCCGTGCACTGCCAGGCGTTCAACGTCGGCCACCCGGAGAACAACGTCACCGTCGCGGAGATAGCCGACAGCGTGGTCCGCGCTGTACCGGGCTCCACGCTGAAGGTCACCGGCGAGGCGGGCGGGGACCCGCGGAGCTACCGGGTCGACTTCGCCAAGATGACGGCCGCCGTTCCCGCGTTCGTGCCCCGCTGGACGGTGCCGGACGGCGCAGCAGAGCTCGTCGCCGCCTACCGTGAGCACGGGCTCACCGCGGATGCCTTCCGCGAGCGGTTCACCCGCTTGGCTCGGCTCTCGGCCCGACAGGGAGCCGGCGAGCTCTCCGGCGACATGCGTGTGCTGTGAGCTCAACCCACCAACTGGGTCCAGGAACCGAGCTGGGCATCCCGCTCACTGATCACCGTCGGTTGCGCGGGCCACGCGATGCCCAGGTCCGGGTCGTTCCAATGCACGCCGAGATCGGCGGCGGGATCGTGCTCCGCGTCGATGCGGTAGCAGACGTCGGCGTCGCTGAGCGCCAAGAAACCGTGCAACATGCCCGCAGGCACGTACAAGCTGTGAAAAGACACGTCGTCGAGCAGGAACGCCTCGTGCCGGCCGAAGGTCGGGCTGCCCACTCGGGCGTCGACCAGCACGTCGTGCACCGCGCCGCGCGCGCAGCGCACCAGCTTCGCCTCCCCGGCTCCCGAGCGGCCGTGCATGCCGCGCAGCACGCCGGCGCGGGAACGCGACTGGCTGTCCTGCAGAAAGCGGTCACCCGCGATTCCCGCCCGGTCGGCCACGGCGACGTCGAAGGTGCGGGTGAACAAGCCTCGATCGTCAGTGTGTGGCGTGGGGACAAACAGCATTACCCCGGGCAGCGTCGTCTCGCGGATCTCCATGGGGGCATTCTGCCTCGCGTGCGGGCGGCACGATGATCGCCTGCCGGTGGTGCATTCGCCCCTGCACGGTGGTGCTGGATCTGGGCGAGCAGCCCGCCGCGGACCACTTCCCGCTGCCCACCGACCCACTGCCCGACCCGGTCTACCCGCTCCGAATGGCGCTGTGCCCCGGTTGCGGACTGGCTCAGCTGGCCGAGGACGCTACCGTGCCCGATGAGCCGCGTGGGATCGAGCCGGCCGCACTGCGCGCGCAGGCTGAGCACGCGGTTACCGCAGTAGCGTTGAGCGGCTGCCTTCCACCGAACGGGACGGTACGCGAATTCGGGAGCCCTCACGGTGGTTCGTGGGAGGTGCCGCTGCGCTCGTGCGGTCTGGAACCGATCACGGGGGCCGCCGACGTGGTGGTGGACGTGTTCGGGATGATGCACGAAGCCGATCAGCGCGCGGGGATGGCTGAGCGGGTGGTGGCCGTGCGGCCCGGTGGCGTGTTGCTGATGCAGTTCCACAGTCTTGCAGCCATTGTTGCCCAAGGCAGTTGGAACGCGCTGCGGCACGGGCATTTTGCTTACTACTCGGTGCCCGCACTGCTCGGCATGGCCGGTGAGCTGGGTTGGGTGGCGGTCGCGGCCTGGGAGTTCGACCTCTACGGCGGCACGGTGCTGCTCGCGTTCCGCAGGGACGGAGCGCAGACGCCGGAGGTCACTGCTCTGGCCGAGCGCGAGCGGGCCGCCGGGGTCGTCGACGCTGCGTGGGTGGCGACGCTTGGAGCGGTGGCTAGCAGCACGGCCTTGCGGGAGTTTCTGGAGCACGAGCGCGCTGAGGGGCGCGCCGTGCTCGGGTACGGGGCAGCGTCGCGGAGTGTGGCCCTGCTGCAGCGGGCACGCGTAGGCCCCGAGCTGCTCGCGGCGGTTGCCGATGCATCGGCGCCCAAACAGGGCCGCACGCTGCCGGGTTCGCGGGTGCCGGTGATCAGCCCCGGAGCGCTCGTCGAGGCGGCGCCAGACCGAGTCGTGCTGTTTGTCGGCGATTTGCTGGCAGAGGTGCGGCGCACCATTCCAGACGTGGAGGCGCGCGGAGGGGCCTGGGTGGTGCTGGAGCCAGAGCTGCGGGTCGTTCCTTCGGACGCTGCGCAGGGGAACCGCAGCCGGTGAACGGCCCTGGCGAGGAGCCGCCCGTGCGGGCACAGGTCGCACCGCGTGCGCCCCGCAGTCCCCGGCGCCGCTGGCTGCGTCGGACCGCAGGGCTCGCTTTCCTCATACTGCTGTGTATTGGTGGCTGGCTTGGCATCAGCGGCTACCGGGCGTACGCCGAGCTCAGCGCGGCGAAAGATCATCTCGAAGCGGCAAAGCAGGCCTTGCTGCGTGCCGACAGCGCAACGGCGCAAGGTGAGGTCGACCTGGCAGTCGACAATGCTGCGGCGGCGCGTGGCAACACCAGCACGGTGCTCTGGGACGTCGTTGCGGCGGTTCCCGGCGTCGGGCAGCCCTTCGACGCGGCTGCGAAGATCAGCGCCGCGGTAGACGAGCTCGCAGTACAGGTCTTGCGACCAGCGGCTTCCGCGGGGGCGGCGCTGGCCCCGGACACATTGCGTGGAGCCGACGGCGCAATCAATCTCGACGCGCTGGTCTCGGCGCGCGCACCGTTGCAGCACGCCGCCACGGCGGCCGCCAGGCTGTCCGCGACCGTGAACGCCATTCCGTCAGGTGGATATGTGGACACCGTGGAAGCCGCGCGTGAGCAGCTACAAGTGCAGACCCGTGAACTGGTCGGACTGCTGAACACCGCCACCGACGCGGCAACCATCGTCCCGCCGATGTTGGGCAGTGACGGGCCCCGTACCTACTTCTTCGCGTTTCAGACCAATGCCGAGGCCCGCGGGACGGGGGGACTGCTGGGCTCCTTCGCTATTCTGCGCACCGACCACGGACACGTGAGCGTCGTGAAGATGGGCAGCGGCAGTAACGCGGACCTCGTCGACCAGGGCAGCAACCCCGTCAACTTGGGGCCCGAGTTTGCCCAGCAGGGCTACATCGGCAACTCCACCACCGCGTGGGGCAACTCCAACATCAGCGCGAACTTTCCCTATGTCGCGCAGATCTGGGCATCTCTGTGGCAGCTGCAGTCTGGGCAGCGTGTCGACGGTGTTATGGCGACTGACCCCGTCGCGCTGGCTTATCTGCTGGATGTCGTCGGTGGACTGACGCTGCCGGACGGCCAGTTCGTCGATGGCGACAACTTCGTGCAGATCACCGAGTCGGAGATCTACGAGAAATTTCCGGGACTCGACGGTGCCGACCGAGATGCCCGCAAGGTCTACGAACAGGGCATTTCGGGGGAGCTGGTACAGAAGATCATCGGGGACTCCGGCGGCCACACCGTTGACCTGCTTCGGGCGTTGGGCAAGGCGGCGGCGGAGGGACGGCTGGACCTGTGGAGCGCGCTTCCTGATGAACAAGCGGTGCTGGACCCGACGCCGCTGGGTCACGAGGTGCCCGACGACTCCGCGCCCTACGCGGGACTGGTGGTCAACAACAGTTCACACGGCAAGTTGGATTACTACCTGGGGCGGGCGGTGAACTACACCGCCGGTGGCTGCGGCCAACCAAACCGGCAGTCCACGGTGGCCGCCACGCTGACCAACAACGCACCGCCACAGGGGCTTCCGACCTTCGTCACCATCGGCTCACCACCGGGCCCGGTAGGGACCAATCGGTCCGACGTCACGCTGTACGCCACTGCCGGGGCTCAGTTGACGGCGGTGACGGTCAACGGTGTGCCCGCGGCCGCAAAACCGGGGACCGAGCGCGGTCATCCCGTGTTCACCATCAACGTCGAGATACCACCAGGCGCTGCGGTGGTTGTGATATTTGTGCTGACCGAACCAACCGCAGCGGGTCGGGCGCGGGTGCCGATCCAGCCGCTGGTACTTCCGATGGACGTCACGACCGACGTTCCCGTGTGTGGCGCGGGCGGGTGAGAAGCACCGTGATCCGGCGTCGTAGGGCGGCGCCAGAGCTCCGAGCTAAGCTCCTTGCGGTCGAGTCGCTGGGAGGTGCGTGGGTGTTGCTGAGACCCGCATCGGCGGAGATGCGCCCATGATTGTCAGCCCTGAGCACGGGACAACGCGTTCCGATGAGCTACAGGCGCCAGCGCAGTTCGCGCGACGCCGGCGTTCGCTGTTCTGGACCGCGCTCGGCTTTATACTCGGCGTCTTGGTCGGGGTCGGCTACTGGTCTGGGTTGCCTGCGAGCTGGCACAGCACGACCTCGGTTGTAGTAACCGGCGGTAGCGGACCGGGCGCGGGCAGCCTGTTCGAAATCAACGGTCAGGCACAGGCGGCTGCGCAGACCGTGGCGAGCTACGCCGAGTCCGATGCGGTGGCAGACGCTGTCGCCCATGAGTTCAATCTGCGTGTCGGGTCGCTGCGGGGCGCCGTACAGGCGGAGCCGAGGCCAGCCAATCTGGTCATCGACATCACTGTGAGCGAACCGGACACCACGGGTCTCGCCGCGGTGACGAACGCTGTCGCCACTGTCGCATCGCAGCAGGTCCAGCAGGTGCAATCCGAGAATTTCGAGGCTGCCCACACCAGAGTCGATGTGGTCAGCGCGGCATCGGAGCCGGTCGACGGCCACCTTCATGCAAGGAGCTTCATCCTCGTCCTCGGAGCACTGTTCGGCGGAGGCGCCGGAGCCGGCGCTGCGGCGTTGACGCAACCGGTCACCGCCGCGCGTCGCCGGAGCACGTGGGATCTCGACGGGGAGATCAGAAGCGAGCTGACGGTGTGGTGGGCTGCGTCGCGCAGCCGGAAGGTCCGGATCGGTGTGGGCGGTGCCCTGGTGATGCTGCTGGCCCACGCCGTCACCGGATCGGCGATCCCGCTGATTCTCTTGGGCCTCGTGCTGTCGTTCGGCGCTGTCCGCGACCTCCGGTGGCCCGCGGTGGGAACGCTAATTATCGGGCTTGGTGCGCCGAGTCCGCGCATTACCTTGTTGCCGCTGGGCGTCGTCACTGTGTCCATCCAGGACGTCTTGATCCTTACGGGCATCGCGGGGGTGGCGTGGCGCTGGTGGTATAGGCGACAAATAAGCGAAGGTGCCCGGGTATTTGGTCCGCCGTTGCTCGCGTTCATCGTCGCCATTGTGTGTGGTGGCATCGTGGGATTGGTGCGCGGCGCCGACCACACCAACTTGGCCGAGCCAGTACGGGTGATGCTGCTCATGCCCGCGGCGTATCTGCTGTTCCTCCGGGCCTTTGCTGGCCGGGCGGCACAAATGCTGTTGGTGCTGCTCTCCTGCGCATTTGTCAGTAGTTCGCTTGCGCTACTCGCGGTGCCCTTAGGCTGGACGGCGCTGCAATCGAACGTTCGTGATTATGTCGTCACCGGCTCGACCGAGGCGTCGGTGTCGCGGCTTTCGGATCCGGTTCTGGCCAGCTGGTCGGTGCTGTTGGTGGTGCTTGCGGCTGGCATCGCGTGGGGAACCAAGCGTTCGTTCTGGCTGCTGGTGGCGCTGCCCGGCGTGGCACTTGTCGCACTCAGCTTCAACCGGAGCACGTGGGCTCCGATCCTTGTCATCGTCATCCTGGCGGCCGGTCTGCGTGGCGGCATGAGGGGCATTGTGCAGCGGGCGGTGCTGGTCGCGGTGGTCGGCAGCATCGGGATGAGCATCGCACTGTCAGGCACACTCGGCCCCTCTGCCCAGCAGCTCGGTACCCGGGCAGTCAGTGCGGTGACGGGTGAGGCTACCAAGGAGAGCAGCCTCACCGACCGGCTGGTCGAGGACAAGGCGGCGGTAGCAACCCTCGAAAACGATCCGTATCTGGGCACCGGCGTGGGAATGGAGTATGGCAGGTACGATGTCGTCTACGATCCGTCGCACGACGCGGCTGTGGCGGTGGCGCGACCCTTCATCCATAACCAGTATTTCCGGCTTTGGCTGCTACTCGGCATTCCCGGACTGACGGCCATGATGTGGTTGCTCGTGCGGTTGGGTTCGGCCGTGGTTCAACTGACGCGTACGGTGGGTACCGGCCGCGCCGCGGTGCCCATTGCGGCTGCGCTGGGCCTTCTCTGCATCGGCTTACAGGGAATTTTTCAGACGAATCTGATCGATCGGCCAACAATGCTGCTATCCGGCAGCACTCTTGCTCTCATCGAAACTTGCGTGCTCATGAAACCTGCGCAGCGGACTGCGGAATAAGCGTTAAGGAGAAGCGAATGACGGCTGCCCTCAGGCGAACGGCTTTGGTGATCTTGGTCGCTGTGCTGTGCGGATTCCTGGCCGCAGCGTATGTGGTACGAGCGAATGCCAAGGGGGTGACCTCAACTGCTCAACTTGTCGTTACCGGCCGGGCGACCGCCTCATCCCAAGACACTCCGTATAGCGCCAATCAATACGTCAACCAGCGCATGTCCACTTACGCGGCTCTTGCCACCGGCGACATCGTGGTCGACCCGGCTGCGCAGAGCATCGGACTTAGCCAGTCTGTGCTCGCGAACTCGGTCAAGGCGACTGTGCCGCAGGACACCACGGTGATCAACTTGTCCGCCACAGGCCCTGACCCCAAGCAGGCGCAGCAGCGAGCGCGAGCGGTGTTGGCGGCGCTCTCAAGCCAGATCGTTGCCCTGGAGACTGGGCCCGTCGAAGCTCCCGCGCAGGCCGGCCTTCTTCCGGCGCCCAACCCTGTTTCGCGGGTCGACGTGCGGATACTCAGCGAAGCAAACGTACCCGCCGCCGCCTCCTTGCCTCCGCTCCGACTGGCCATTCTGGGCGGTATTTTAGCAGGGGCGCTTCTGGCGGTGCTCGGCCTGTTGACCGCCCATCTGTTGAAAAGGCGCAGGGTCGAGGCTGCGGCGGGACCGATGGATACGGTAGAGCCCGGCACTGGTGAGGAGCAGTCGAACGTTGCACTCACGCATCCGCCAGCGCTGGGAATGAAGACGGTGCCGCGCGAGCGAAGTCTCGGCTGAGACTGGCCCCCAGAGTTCGAGGCAGGTGTCAAGCGGCGATAAGGGCCGTTCCGCCGGGGTTATCTATGCACAGTGATCGCCGCGCTGGTCGGCGACAGCTCGGTGCCGTGCCACGTCATCGCATGCTCATTGCTGTTCACGAGGACAAGTCCGTTGCGGAACTGCCTGGACCACAACCCGCCGTTCAGTTCTAGGCGCCTATCTGTGGGAGGCCCGAGCCGGGCAGCATCGGTAAAGCACTTGGGGTACGGCGTGGTAGTGGCGTCATAGTCGACGTCTGCCCCGAAGACCCCGGTGCCGGTGTCGACGAGCAGAAAGGTCGCCAAGCCGTAGCGAATGGGCGCCTCGGCGCTCTGCCGTTCGTGAAGCACCACCGTCCGACGTTGGGCGAGGTTCCACTCCGCCCAGTCGATCTGCTCCTGCCATTGACCATTCTCCGCAGAGGCCATTGTACCGCCATCGGCGTTACCCGTAACGAAGAACTCCGAGACTGCGGTCATTCCAGCGGCCACCAACTGCTCGCTCCAACTACGCGCGTCTCGAGTGACGGTGCCGAGGTTACCGGCGAGCACGAAACCGGCCTCGTTCAACCGCCGGGCCAGCACCCGCACGTACCTCAATTGCGCCGTTTGCCAATCGCCCGGCGTTGGATACGCAGCCGGAACGGCTCCGGGCCAGCCGAACTGGAAGTCGGCGTTTATCTCATCGTGGAGCACGCCCGACCACCGTTGCTCTCTGCACTTAGCCAGCAAGAATTGCGCAGCGGCCTGCTGGAAGGCCGGCTCGCCGACGTCGAGCGCAGTGTCGTCATCGTGGTCGCGCTGCACCAATCGGCCCTGGTGGTCACGCAGGCGCCAACTGCTGGCGACGTTGCGGGGTAGCAGGCACTGGGTGATGCCCGCCGGATCGCTGCTGCGCTGCACCGCAGTGGCGTAGAGCAACTGGTTCGCCACGAGCTCGGCGGCCGGCCGCTTCAGGTCGCCCTGCAGTCCTTGCCACTGCCACCGCTCGGTGCCTGGCGCACTGGGATCCCCGGAAAACGCGAACCGCGCGAAGGTCGGTACGTAGGTGGCCGAAGAAGTGCTGGGCGCAAACGACGAGTTGGGCAGCAGTGCGAACCCCCGACCCCGGGTGTTGGCGACGGTGTTCGCTACGAGGGCCGCACCGGCCGCCGTACCACCGAGCATGAGCAGCCGACGACGGCTAATCGCGCGGTGTTGAACCGGTTCCGCCGGAGTGGGCGAGGCATCCACACGTATCACCGTACGGGTCTTGCAGCCGCCTATCCCGTTACGGCGGGCACCTGCAGCGGCTCCGCGTACCGCTCAGGCATGCCGATCTGGACGAAGGTGCCCACCAGTTCCTCCGATCGCTGGCCCTCGCGCGCGGAACGGAACTGGTCGTGGCTGAGCCGGACGCCAGCGGCGCTGTAGGCCAGCATGCCCGCGTTCTCGAACGCGTACCAGGTCGAGGGGAACTCGAACCGCAATTTGACGCCCCATGGGTGAACGGTGCCCCGGTAGACCGGATTGATTCCTAGCGGTCCCTCAGCGTGGGGCAGACGGTCAAACGACTGGTGGTCGGTGAACAATGAGGCATCGTCGCTGATCACCAGGGAAAGCCATTTCTCGTTGTCGAAACTTGCGGGCGGCCGGTTGTTGGCAAGTCGGGGGCCGCGCCCGTCCAGGTAGCCCTGCACCAACTCCCGCTGTCCAACCATCCGCACCGTGGTACTCGCCGCCAGGTCAAGGTAGCCCTGAGGAGTGAGTTCGGTATCCACATCCCGTGGCTCCATCATCCGGTTACCGACACGGTCGATGATGACGGTGCCCTGCTGGGAGCAACGGCGGAGGTCGGCCATGCGCGCCGGCTTGTCAGGGAGGAGATGAAAGGCATCCGTGCACACCGAGGCAGCGAAGCTGCCCTCGGCAAAGGGCAGCTGTGTCGCTGCGTCGGCGCAGACGTACTGCGCGCGGGGGGCGACGAATCGACTGGCCACCCACAGTTGGAAGAAGTTTCGGTCCATGCCGACCGCGGCGAGTGGCTCGGCACGGGCAGAGAAGTTGTGCATGATGTGGCCGAACCCGCAGGCGAGGTCGAGGACCGGCAGCCCGGACGGACGGAGGATGCTCGTCAAAGCCAATGAGGCGATATGACGCGGCTGGCCGAAGCGCGCGAAAAAATACGGGTAAAGTTCACGATTTACGTTACGGGTTTGCAAGTAGCACAGCCGCATCCATTGCTGGGCCGTCTGCCTGGTGAGATCGCCTTGCAGGAGCCCGCGCACGAGTCGTCGTCGAGTACGCAAAAGCGCACGCGCAACGGGACCGCGCGTCAGCGGCAGACGCAGCACCGGCACCCCTTCCAGCCCAACGGGCAGCGCCGGTGGAAACGCCAACAATGCCACGAGCGCCTCGATGGGTTGGCGACCACGCACCATGGCCACCAAATCCTCAACTGAAGGACCAACGACCTCTGTGCGCCCATCCATTTGGTCCTGGACGTCGACTCGCCCCAGACGCAACACGGGTATGCCGTCGATCACTGGGTACTCGTGCCTCCCGCAGCCTAGGACACCGAACTGCGCGCCAACTCGCCTGCCGTCAGTGGAGGCGCTCAAGGTCAACGGACTCCGGCATACGGGACACCTGAGTGCAGCGATGAGTGTCTCGTGCATCGAAACCGCCCTTCGTGGCTCGATTCAATTCCGATCGGCGGTGCCGTCTACGCCCTACGGGTTCGCAGCTGACCATATCCGTAGTCGTCAATCGTCGCTGGTTGATGTCGCCCAGCGATCGATCTGGCGCAGTCGGCCGAGCCGCGCCATCAGGATGTCAATCACCGGCGTGGGAACGGCGCGGAAGACGAACGCGCCTAGCACCACGGTGAGGCCCCCCGCGGGCAGTTGAGCCAGCAGCCCCAGGGGTGCGGTGGCGGCCACCGCCCCGACCGCCAACGCGCACACCGGCAGTAGGCGCAACACCTGGTCGAGCGGAAACAGGTGCGGGCGCAGCCGGTGCAGGAGCGCGCCACCGGCCAACAGGCCCGCGAGCTGCGATCCGACCATCGAGATGCCGGCGCCGAGCGCGCCGAGGTGTGGGATGAGCACGACGTTGAGAGCGACGTTGACCAGCAGATTGACCAGGGAGAGTCGGAGCAGGAACTGTTGCTTGTGTAACGAGACGAGGGCGTTGGTGAGATGCTGGTTGAGGAACGCGATTGCGACACCGACGAAGAACAGCCGAAGAACCGGGGTGGCGGAGTCAACGAAGGACTCGCCGGAGAACACCTGCAGCAGCGGCCGCGCCAGGGGCACGCCCAGCGCGGAAATGGGCATTGCACACACCAACAGAAAGCTGTAGCCCAATCGCACCGACTGGTCGAAGCGGGGCAAGTCGCTCGCCGCCAGCGCGCTCAGGGTGGAGAGCGTGGACGACGCGAAGACGACGGAGATGACCTCCAGGTTGAATGCCAGCGAGTAAGCGACACCGTAGGCACCGACCTGGTCGGGACCGGACATCCACGACAGGATCGCCCCGTCCGCCCGCCAGTAGAGGACGCCTACCACGATAATCACCGTGAACGGTATGCCCTCGCGGAGCAGGCTCAGCGTTGTGGCCATCTCGAATCGGGGGCGCAGCCGCTCCAGTCCCCGCGCACCGAGCGCGGTAAACACGAACTTCGAAATTGGGGTGACGAGCTGCACGGCCGCTATCTCCATCAAGCCGAGGTCGAAGCGCACGACGGCGACCGTGGCAACCAGACCGAGCATCCGGGCGGTGAGATCTGCCGCGGAGGCCGCACTGAAGCGCATATGAACCATGAACACCGGCTCATAACTCTCGGCTATCGCCGTAAAGATCAGACCGATGGAGATGATTGCCACCGCACCCTGGGCCTGCGGCTGGCCATGGTAGATCACAAGACCGGAGACGGCACTTATGATCACCAGCGGAGCTCCGATGACCAGCTTGAGCCCGAGACTGACATCGACGAGGTGCGCGAGTCCGCCCTTAGCAGCCGAAACCCTCCTGGTGATGACCGTGGACAGGCCGAAGTCGGTCCCAATCTCGAACAGGCCAACAAACACGATGGCCGTCGTCAGCAAGCCGTACTGGTCGATTCCCAGATACCGGGTACTCAGGGAGAGCGTGGCTACGGAAGCCACAAGCCCGACCGCGCGCGCGATGAACTGGACTACCACGCCTCGGGCGATGGCGTCGGCCCGAGTACTCACCCGGCCCACATTACGTCGCCAGTCCTTCTCGCCCGCACACCCGCTGAGCCTTCGTGGCTATTATCAGCCCAGGTTATGGTCGGCACATCCGAAGAGGTGGGGATGTCGGGTGACTGCGGAGATTCGGGTGCGGGTGGAGTTCGCTCGGGAGCTCGATGCTGCGCAGTGGGCTCAACGTCATGCAGACGACCTGGTTCCCGACCAGGCGCCGTACGGCCTGGACAAGTTATCCCTGCACGGGGTGCATCCCGCCTTTCGTGAACCCGTGCACTCAGGGGCTGCCAGGTGGTTCGCCGGCAAGGTCCGTGACCGCTTCGAAGGCATGGAGCTGGTGGCTGCCCTCGCCGGGTCGCTGCGGCGCCAGCGTCGTAGCGACGCGGTGCTCTGCATGGACGAGCGCACCGGGTTACCGGCGGCCCTGGTGCCGGTGAGTCCACCCGTGGTGAGCGGGATTGCCTGGATTCACCGGCCCGAGGAGCTTCGTCCTGGCTACCGGGCGCTCGTGCGGAGGTCGCTGCCTCGGCTCGATGGCATCTGGACGAATGTCGGCCCGATGGTGCCGCTGTTGCAACGGCAGTGGGGCCTGTCTGCCGACCGGGTGCACCTGCTGCCGCTCGGCATTGACTCGGAGTTCTACCCACAGCAGCCGTGGCCCGAACAGACAGGGCTGGTGGTCAGTGCGGGTGAGGACCGCATGCGCGACCACGAGCTCCTCGTCGAGGCTGTGCGGCGGGTACGGGAAACGGTACCCAGTGTCCACCTCGAGCTGGCGTCCAGCCTGCCGGTGCCGGTGGAGCCAGCTCTGTTGACGGTGCACCGGCGACGAATGAACGGAGAGATGCGCGACCTGTATCGGAGGTCGACGGTCGTCGCTGTTGCACTGCACCAGACCCCTCTGGGCTCTGGGCTCACCGTTGTGCTCGAGGCGATGGCCAGTGGGCGCCCCATCGTCGTGACGGCCAACCCGGGCATCGACGAGTACGTCGAGCACGGCGTGACCGGTACGCTCGTGCCTCCCGGCGATCCCGCGGCTTTCGCGCGGGCGCTGCGGGACTTGCTTTCCGACTCTGATCGTGCGCGCGAGATGGGCCGCAATGCCAGGATGGACGTGGAGCGACGTTGGACGACGGGACATATGGCAGCAGGTCTCGCCGCGTTGATCACGCGGTCGCTGTGAAGGTAGCTCGCATCGCTACGGGCCCTCTTGATGTGCGGACGCTGTCGCCATCGGCCCAATGGCAAGATCGACGACCGTGAGAGTCCTTTGGGTTGCACCGTGGGGCAGGCCGCTGGCCGCAGTGTTCGCCGAAGGTTTGCGGGCCCACGGTGCTGAATTGCTGACGATCACCACACCGGAGCACTATGAGGTGGCCGCTGCGACCGAAGGAGTCTTCGTCGTCACCGGCTCGGTCAAGCGACCCGCGAGTTTCGGCTCGGCCATCTCTGCGCGCCACGTCGCACGTCGGTTCCGGCCCGATGTGGTGGTTACCGAAGAGTTCACCGACCCCCGACTGATACCGATCTTGCGCCTGGCACCCGTCGCGGTGCTGATGCACGACGATGCACCGCACGACCACACCGAGCTCCGGCCCTGGCACCACCGGGTGGTCGCCAACCGCGTCGTGCGGCGAGCCGATCTCTTGGTCACGTTCAGTGATTTTGTCGCCGGACACGCCCGCGCCCGTTGGAGCATCCCGACGATCACCGTGCCGCTGCCCTCGGAGGCGCCCGAGTCGTTGGTGCAACCGGTGGTAGCAGCGCCGGACCGCCGGGACATGGTGGTGCTCGGGCGGATCAACCCCTACAAGGACCTGCCGACCACGCTGGCGGCGTGGGCCATCCATGTCCGCGGTCCGGACTACCGCGGTGACGAGCTGATCGTCATCGGAGACGGCAACGAGGCCGACCTGGACCTACCTGCGCACTGTCGTTGGCGGCGCCAGCGTTTCCAGTTCGCCGACGCGGTCCCGGCCCTGGCACATGCCAAAGCCTCTGTCGTGCACTACCGCTCGGCCACCCAGAGCGGGGTTCAGGTCACCTCCATGCAGTGCGGGACGGCGGCGATCGTCTCAGACGCTGGTGGCCTCCCCGAGTACCTCCCTCTCGGGGGCCGCCCGGTTCCCGCAAGCGACCCGGTGCTGCTGTCGGCGGCCTTTGACGAGTTCGCCGATCCGGCCGTAGCCGCCGCCGCTGGTGCCGTCGCCCGTGCACACTATGACACCTGCTTCTCCCCGGAGGTCGTCGCACGGGTGCTGCTCACCGAGTTGCGCCGGCGACTGTTACCGAGATGAGTGGTACTCAGGCTTCTGTTACGGACGATGAGGTACGAGGGCGGCCTGCGAGAGCAACCGATCGTAGAGGGACAGCGTGGCGGATGCGGCCGCTGGGAGGGCGAAGACAGACTCGGCGCGGACTCGGCCCGCGGCACCCATTCGTTCCCTCAGGCCACGGTCCGTGACCAGAGGGAGCAACGCCTCGGCCAGACCGGCCGCCGTTTGGTCGCGGACCAGCAGGCCGCTGACTCCCTCTTGGGGCACTTCCAGCAGTCCGCCCACCGGGGTAGCCACCAATGGGAGCCCGCAGGCGAGCGCCTCGACCGCACTCCCGCCGAGCGCCTCACGTTCGGATACCAGCACCCCGACGTCAGACGCCGCGTACAGCGCTGCCACGTCGTTGTCGCCGGTAAGAAAAGAAACATTGTCCTGTAGAGACATCTGGCAAATGAGTTGGCGTAACAGCTGTTCGTCCGGTCCGCCGCCCGCGAGCACGACGTGCGTGGCCGCCTCATGGCGGAGCAAGGCTGGAAGCGACTCGACGAGCATCGATTGGCGCTTGCGTGGGATGAGGTGCGCAGCGAGCGTCAGCACAGGACGGTCGTCGGTGATACCAAGAAGCGTCTCTCTTAGCCGCGCCTTCTCCTCCGGGCGGGGCCGAAAGCGCTGCAGGTCCACGCCGTTGTAGATCACGTTTACCTTGCCGGCCGGGATGAGATAGTCCCTCCTGGTCTGGACCGCAACAGCGCGGGACACGGCGACGAACGCTGCCACCGAGCGCTGTCGCCGGTGACGTACTACTCGCCGCAGCACCTCCAGGCGCGCTGGATAGCGCTCCATGTGCTCGGTGACCACGACCAGCACCCCGTCGGCGGCCAGGGTAGGAGCAGCGGTGTGGAACCCGAAGTGGATGTGCAGCAGGTCCGGACGCTCAACGGCGGCGATCCTCAGCACCTCACGATCCCAGGATGCGTGGTCGGGCGTCTTACCCAGTACTCCAATCGTGCCACCGGTCGCGGCCATCAGCTTGGCGTACCACTCGGGGGGAGGGTCGGTGAACCAGCAAGAAAACGCGCCCCCGTTAGCTGTCCACTGGCGCGCAGATTCGACGAGTTGCAGCTCGATGGGGCCTTGCTTATTGGGGTTCATTTTCACCACGTTGACCACCTTGCGGCCTGCGGACATGTGCCGATCCCGTCGTATGGTGCGCATCGCGGACGACGTTGACCCTAACGGTCTTACTTCCTGACACGCCCGTCGGTCGACCTTGCTGGTTCGCCGTCCGTACCGCGCCGGTGAGCGCGCCCGCAGCAACGGGCAGAATGCGCCTCGTGCAGCGACATGGGAGGGCCAGCGTGCGAGTGCTGATGGCAGGGCCCGATCCGGACGCGTTCGGGGGGATATCCACGGTGGAGCGGCTGATGCTGGGGCAGGTCCTCAGCCAGCAAGAAGTGGACGTCCGCTTCGTCGTCACCCATCAGAACGGCTCTGCCGCGTTGCGCGCCCGTGTGTTCCTCAAAGGTGCAGCGGCAGTTGTTGGGTTGTTGGTGACGCGTAGGGCGGATGTTCTGCACCTGCATCTCTCCGAACGCGGCAGCGTGGTTCGCAAGGGACTGCTTCTCCACGCGGCGACGATCCTCGGAGTCCCGGTGGTGCTGCATTGCCACGGTGCCGAGTTCGCCGATGAACTCGCCGTCATGCCAGCGGCACGTCGTGGGTTGGTTCGAGGAGTGTTTTCCCGCGCCACGCACGTCGCGGTGCTGGGTGAAGGAATGGTCGACACCGTGCTGTTTGCTGGCGCCAGGGCCGGCGTGGTGCGCATCGCGCCGAACCCGGTTCAACTGCCCGAGCACGTGCCCAGCCGGGCGCCGTCCAACCGGGTCACCGCACTTTTCCTTGGTCGTATGTCCGATCGTAAAGGGGCCTCGAAACTGGTGCGGGCTGTAGCCCTACTGGAGCCCTCCGTCCGCGCGCGGCTGCAGCTGCGAATGTTCGGGGACGGCCCAGTCGACGAGATCCGGGCGCTGGTGCGGGAGTTGGGTTTACGCGACTGCGTTTTCGTCGGGGGATGGCTTGCTCCGGAGGCCCGCGACGGCGAGCTCGCACGGGCGGATGTGTTTGTTCTACCGAGTTGCAACGAGGGCTTGCCGATGGCATTGCTTGAGGCGATGGCATGGGGGCTCGTGCCGCTGGTCACCCCAGTAGGGGCAATACCCGAAGTGATCACCCATCGCCGTAACGGAGTGCTGGTACCGCCGGGAGACATCCTGGCACTGAGTTTGGCAATGGCCGACCTGGTCGGCGATGCCGACTTGCGCGCCCGCACCGCCGCGGCGGCTCGGCGCACCGCGGAACGCTATGACATCCGTGGCTACTTGCGGCAGTGGGTGTCGGTCTGGGAGGAGCTGTCCTGCCGGCGGGGCTCCGTGGGCTAATCGCCCCCGTGCGAGTCCTCGGCACGCCGGGAGAGATGGGTTTTGACCGGGTCGAGGACATCGCGGCGTACGCGCTTGCGGAAGCGGGGGATGCCGATCACATACCGTGCGAACAACCGGCGGGGCTCGAGCAGCAGACGGAACAACCACTCCAGCCTCAGCGCCCGCATCCACCGCGGCGCGCGCGGAACCTGCCCCGCGGCGAAGTCGAAGAACGCGCCGACGGCCAGGCCCACGTTGGCCCCGGTTTCGGGCAGGTGCTGCTGCAACCACAACTCCTGCCTGGGGTTACCCATCGCGACCAGGAGCACCTGGGCATCACTCGTGTTGATCTGTGTGCATATCTGGTCCGACTCGCTGTCGTCGAAGAAACCGTGGTGGACGTGGCAGATGTTCAGCCCGGGAAAGCGGTCACCCAGGGCCGCGCCGGCCTGCTGGGCCACACCCGGCCGTGCACCAAGCATGGCTACTCGCCAGCCGCGTGCCGCGGCGCGCTCGAGCAGCAGCGGAGTGAAGTCCGTGCCGTTGAGGTTCGCAGGAAGCGGGTGGCCCTTGGTTTTGGCCGCCCATGCCACACCCACGCCGTCGCTGAGGATCAAGGTGGTCGCGCGCAAGGTGTCCCGGACGTCGGTCCGGTTGGCTGCGAGGTTGAGCAGATGCGCGTTGGCAAAGGCGACTGTCCCCACGGCGCCGCGCTCGATCATCGACGTCACCTGGGCCAGAGCCCGAGGAACGGTGAGCACCGCGACCCCCACCCCGAGCACTCCGACGATCTCGGTCGGCGTTCGGCGCTCGACCATGCCCGGGGGCAAGGAGGTGGGGTCTGTGCCGCGGCGCGAACGACGCCGTTCCCCCGGCGTATCCGGAACGGTCATGCGCAACCTCCCCGACGGTCCAAGGTGGCTCCGATGGCACTCTCGTAATGGTCAGCCATTGCTACGACGGTGTAAAGGGTCCGCTGCCGCAGGCGTGCCGCATCGGCTAGGGCTCCCAGGTCTTCGGGATGGCTGATGACTGCCCGTAGCGCCTCGGTCCACCCGGCGAGCGAGCCTGGCGGGACAACTACGCCTGCGGCGCCGTGGTTGAGCATGTCCGGCACCGAGCACACGCCGGCAGCCACGACGGGGACTCCGGCGGCCATCGCCTCGACCACCGCGAGGGGGAAAGCCTCGGTTTCGCTCGGCACGCACAACACATCAATCTGAGGAAAAGCGTGCTGCGGCCCGGAAGCCCAGCCGCGCCAGCGGATTCGGGCGGTGAGCTCCGGCGGGGTCAATGCCTGCAACCGCGTCCGATCCGGGCCGTCACCGAAGATGTCCAGCGTCCACTCGAGACCGGTCAAGGGGCGCAGCGCTTCCATCAGCAGGTGCGGATTCTTGTGCTCGACGATGCGGCTGAGCATGCCCAGGCGGAGCGGACTGCGAGGTGCCGGCCGGGGCGCGTGCTCGGTGTCCGGCACACCGTTGGGCGCCAGATAGCTCGGCGTCGGAAGCCGCTGGAATCGGGTGAGTTGCTGCAGATGGGCGGGGGACAGTGCGATCAGCCCATCCGCCCGCTGTGCTGCCCGCCCGAGTGTGGCGCCGTAGGTAGGAGCATCGAGCTTTGGCGGATGATGACTGGCCAGCAGCCAGGAAGGTCGTCGCTGCCCTCGACTTCGGGTGACGGCGAGGGCGAATCCCACCTCCGTGTTGGTGATATCGGTGATGACGACGGTGTCTCGATCGCGGGTCTCGAGCGACGACGGGAAGGGCAGCCACCAGGGGTTGAGCAGCACGCGCACGCGCGGGTCGATCTCTGCCTGCAGGGGGCCAAGGCCCTGCAGGCAGACAAGCGTCACCGGGTATCCGCGCGCCGCCAGCTCACCGGCTAGTTGCACCCGCTGGCGCTCAGCTCCGCCCCGCACCAATTCGTTGGTCGTCAGTACTACCTGCGCCCCATCGCCCGCCCGCCTTCGTGCGACACGCCGCGTCCTCCGGCTGCTGCGCTGCACCCGGTCCAGGACCGCGAGCGCGGCCAAGAAGCGCATGCCCCGCCCCGAATTGCCATGCACGCCGAGCAGCAGCGCATGATGATTACGCAGCAGATCGGCGCTGCGGCTCGCCAGGGCAGGGTCGTCGGAGACAGTCCCATGGCCGCGGTGGCGAACATGGAGCTCGTCTACCAACCGTAGCGTCCAGCCCGTGCGCACCAGGCGCTGCTGCAGGTCGGTCTCCTCCCCGTAGACGTAGAAGCGCTCGTCGAAGCCTCCCGCTTCGTTCCACGCCGGACGGGAGATGAGCAGCGCGCATCCGGTGAGGTAGCCGTCCACCGTGGCTGTCCCGGCCGAGTCGAAACGGGGCGCCGAGTACAGCTCGCTGAGACCTTTGCCGCGCAACCGTTCTGAGTACCCGGCATGAGACACAAGCGACCGCAACACTGACTGGCCGCGGTGTGCGACGTCCCAGGGCCGTGCCTGGCCGTCAGGATCGATCACAGTAGGCGAGGCGACGCCGGTACCGGGCAACGCCAGGGCCGCACGGCTTCGGGACAGGTCGCCGGTGAGCTCGGCATCGGGATTGAGCAACAACAGGTCAGCATCCGGTCGACGCTCCGCCAGACTGTTCACCGCTGCAGCAAAACCAACGTTCGTGTCGCTGAACACCCAGGTCACGTCATCGAAGTCGGTCGCCAGGGCCCGGACCTCGGGCGTGCCGGCGGAACGATTGTCCCAGACCAGCACCTCTACATCGGGAAGCTGCTTGCGGGCCGAGTCCAGACAACGCCGCAGCAGGTCAGCCCGCCGGTAGCTGACCACCATCGCCACCAGCGCACGGTTCCGACTCATCCGCGCGAATTACCCGAGAAATCCATGTGCGTCACCGTACTTCAGCCAACCGACTGTGGACCTGGTTCATGAAGTCCGCGCCGAGCATCCACTACACACCGTCACCATTGCACGCGAAGGTTTACGGAACTGTGGTGTTGCGGCTACAGTCCGTACTCATCAACGTACCGTCCGTAATAATGAGAGCGAACGACCGAAGGAGTCACATGGACCAGGCTGGCGCATCTGTACCCCTTGCCCTCCTGCCCGACTCAGGGCGCGCCGTACACCCAGGTGCTGTTCTGACGCTCACGCGTCGACGGGTGTTGCAGTTGGGGGCCCTCGCCACCGCCGCCGCGGCGTTGCCCCTGGCCGCAACGTCCACAGCCCAGGCTGCCACACTCGGTTACACGCCCACCTACCTGCGGTTCGCCTTCTCGGGGAATCCCTCGGAGGCGGGTACCGAACGATGGCAGTGGCAGGGGCTGCAAGGAGACCGCGTGCGGCCGCCGATGTCGCAGGTGGCGCAACAGTTCGTCTACGCCACCGTCGTCCGGCGCAGCAGTGATCCGACGGGGATCACCCAATGCATGAGGCCGGCCGATGTACGCAGCGAATGGTTGTTGCGGGACAGCGCGGGGCGAGTAATCACCCGCAGCTCCGACCCCGACAACGCCCTCGATGTCGGAAATCCCGAGTTCCGCAATGCCGCTGCCGACTTCCTCGTGGCCAAGTGCCGCAACGAAAAGTGGAGCGGTGTACTGATGGACGAACTGAACTCCAGCTTCGGCTGGGGAGGGTGGCCGTCGACGCCGGCCCAGTACCCCACCGACGCCGCCTACCAGAATGCGCTGGTCGGCTTCGTGCAGGTGCTGGCGTCCCGCTTGCACGCCGCCGGGTTTCGGCTGGCCGGCAACCTGGGGACGGTCAACACTCGCTACCTTGCCTTCTGCCAGAACATAGTCAAGGCAGGGGTGATCCCGAACTCGGAGTACTTCGTAGCAGGGGGCGACGGCTCAGTCCCCGCCTCGATCGAGGACGGTCGCTGGGACGAGCAGGTGTCGTGGCTGGAATGGTCCCTGGCTAATGGCAGTCAGACATTGAGTCATGACAAACAAACCGTGGAGGGACCAGCACGCTACGGTCTCTCGACCTTCCTGCTCGTCGACAACGGGAAGGGCGTCTACGGCGCCGACGTCGCGTATTCGGCATCGACCACATATCCGCAGTGTTTTGCCGACGCCCTCCGTCTGGGATCGCCCCTTGGCGCGCGGCGCCAGGTGCAATCCGGTGTGTGGCGGCGAGACTTCATCAACGGAAGTGTAATCGTGAACGCCAGTCGGAATGCGACGACCTACGCCGGCCGTGCCCTGCCGGGCACCAGCGCCGCGTTGACCCTCGGTACCGGCGCACCGCCCCCGACCACGACGCCGCCTCCGGTGACGACGCCGCCTCCAGTGGTCCCCCCGGCCGGGCCACCCCCATCGGTGCAGCCCGACTTCTTTCAAACGCTGATCAATATGCTGCTGAACTTCATCCGGGCGCTGTTCCCAGGTGCGTGATAGCGCTGCGTATCGTGTCACACAGGGCGTCCAGATAGTCGTTCATTGTCCAGGAGCTACCTGCCCGGGTCGCCTCATCTACCAAGTCGGCGCGGCGTCGTGGATCTGCGAGTAGTTCATCAACCTTGGCGCGGAGCTGCTTCGGCTCTCCGGGGCTGACGATCGCCGCAGTGTCGTCCTCCACGTAACCGCGAACACCCGTGACGTCCGAAACAACAAGGGCAGTACCCGCGTCAGTCGCATTCATAATTCGAATCTGCCCAATGCTGCCGCCGGTTTCGGGCACGGCGACGACATAAACGTCGGCGGATTCCACCAGTGCCTGATGAGCGGCGACGGAAATTTCGCTGTGCACACTGATGGAGCTGTCCTTCGTCGCCTCGCTGACGGCTGCAAAGTCTGACGCTGAACACACCACGGTCAGGTCCCAGTCGGCACCGTCAGCCGCCGCAAGAAAGGTGTCCCAGTCGGTCCGCCTGCCGGAGGCGAGCACGCTGCGCCCTCGCGCTGAGACCGCGGGGTGCCGCTGGTTTGTCTGCGCTGAACTGCGCGGCCAAGTGACGGTTGCCAGCTGAGTTGGTCCCAGGCCCAGGGCTGCGGCGTAGCGCAGTCGCTCCACGTCGGTGAGCACCTGGCCGACGAGCAAGGCATGTGGCAACAGGCCCCGTCTGAGCATGCGGAAATTGAGCTGTGCCAGTGCTTCGCGGGGACCACCAGGTTGGGGTATCTCCTGGATGTACTCCAGCAGCACAACGCGTCGGCGGCGCAGCAAGCCATGCAGGGCAATTGTGGTCCGCGCGCCCGGTGCGGGGTTGGTAGTGAGCACCGCTGCATGGCGACGGCCCAGCACGGTCAGCAGTAGTCCGCGCGCTACTCCGGATCGCGCAGCGAACCAACTGAGCGCCGGCCGACAGCGCAGCGCGTCGTCGAGGCTGACGATGAGACCCGCGCCGGCAGGTCGGGCCGCGAGCGCTGCGGCATACCAGCTGTCCGCCAGCACTGCGGCACCGCGGGGATGCTGTCGATGCACGCGCTGCTCCTGCTTCTTGTGACTCACAGTCACGCACCGTAATGGTGCACGGAGCCGGTTACCGCGAGCCCGACGGTGCTCTGCGGCGCCGGCAGCGCACGGGAGGTGGTGCGCGCCAGCACGGCGGGGCCTGCGGGCACCAGCCGCAGGGCGATCGTCGCGTCGTGTCCGTAGTAGTTGAGGTGCGTGACGCGTGCGGCAATCGCAGAGGGATCTTCGCTCAGCTCGATCTGCTCGGGCCGCAGCAGCACGGTGATCGGGCCGTCGGCTGCGGGGGCTTGCAGGACCACGTCACCGAGCGCGCACCGCGCAAGTCCGTTGTGGACGGTGGCGGGCAGCAAGACCGCCTCGCCGACGAAGGCCGCGGTCATCGTGTCGGTCGGGTGGTCGTACACCTGGGCGGGCGTGCCGAGCTGAGTGACGCGCCCGTCTCGCATCACCGCGACCTCGTCGGCCATCGACAACGCCTCGGTCTGGTCGTGGGTCACCAGCACTGCGGTAGCGCCCGCGGTGCGCAGCGCGTCGGACACGGCCCGGCGGGTCTCGGCGCGCAGGCTCGCGTCCAAGGAGGAGAACGGCTCGTCGAGCAGCACCAGGGTGGGCTGCGGGGCCAACGCTCTGGCCAATGCCACGCGCTGCTGCTGCCCGCCGGAGAGCTGGTGCGGCAGCCTTAAGGCGTGCGCAGCGCTCAGCCCGACCAGCTCGAGCAGCTCGGTCACCCGCTGCCCAGCGCGCCGTTGCGGGCGGGGCAGGCCGAAGGCGATGTTGTGGGCCACGTCCAGATGCGGGAACAGCGCGCCCTCCTGGGGCACGTAGCCCACGCGGCGGCGGCGGGCCTTGACCGAGCGCCCGTGCCCGAACACCAGTTGTTCGCCGAATCCGATGGTGCCCGCGTCGGGGTCATCAAATCCGGCGACCAGGCGCAACAGGGTGGTCTTGCCGCAGCCGGACTCGCCGAGCAGGGCGGTGAGGGACCCGTCAGCGACCTCGAGGTCGACGCCGTTGAGCACCGGGGTGGCCCCGAAGCTCTTGTGCACGCCGCGCACGGTCAGCGTGCTCACGTGGGCAGACCTTCGTCGGCCGCCCTGGTGAGCAAGTAAGTGGCGGGCAGGGAGATCAGGACCATGAGTGCAGCGTAGGGAGCAGCTGCGCCGTAGGACAGACTGCTGCTGTAGCTCCAGAACTTGGTGGCCAAAGTCTCGGTCCCGATGGGGGCTAGCAGG